>RRZU010023684.1_pt1 | contig 134935 bp, 113 predicted proteins | sample 2165561 | NCBI WGS metagenome assembly RRZU01 (sample SAMN10456909, study PRJNA506462) | wastewater metagenome | isolation source: wastewater sludge | place: USA: Moscow, Idaho
CTGATATCTAATTTCGAATCGCTAGCCTGTAAAGATTGGCCGCGGTTATACCCGCTGGCCGCCATCTATACGCGCGCCGCCTGCAAATTTTCACAAGAAAAACTTTTGTGTTCCGCTGCAAATTATGGTATACTGATAAATGGCTTATTATATGCAAAGCAACCCAGCCTGCTCCCCCAGAAAGGAATGGATTTTGTATGCAAACCTTGCAAGACATGTGGTACAAGGTAATCAAGGTGATCACCGATCCAAGCTTCGCGGATATCGCGGATATTTTGATTGTGGCATTTTTGATTTACGAAGTAATATTATTGGTACGGCAAACCCACGCAGCACAGCTGGCGAAGGGGATTGTCGTTTTGCTTGTGTCGTTTTTTGCGGCAAAAATCATTGGCTTGCGCACGCTGCAATTCTTTTTAGAGGGCGTTATGCAGGTGGGCTTTTTGGCCATTGTAATTGTGTTTCAGCCCGAGCTGCGGCGCGCGCTGGAGCAAATGGGGCGCACCAATATTTTTGCAGTAAAGCTGTTTCAAGGCTCGCGTGATGATGCGGGCATGCGCACACAGTGGCAAAATGCCGTGGTGGCCGTGTGCGATGCGGTGGAGCGCATGGCAGAATCGCGCACGGGCGCGCTGATTGTGTTTGAACGCAAAACCAATTTAAGCGAAATTATCAAAACAGGCACAAAGCTGCACGCCGATTTAAGCCCCGAAATGCTGGGCACCGTGTTTTACGAAGGCACGCCTTTGCACGACGGCGCAGTGGTTATCCGCGATGCGCAAATCGAGGCGGGCGGCTGCTTTTTGCCGCTGTCGAACAATTTGGAAATCAGCAAGGATATGGGCACGCGCCATCGAGCAGCGCTTGGCATGAGCGAAAATTCTGACGCAATTGTTGTGGTGGTCAGCGAGGAAACGGGCATTATCTCCCTTGCCAAAAACGGCGTTTTAATCCGCCGTATGGATCGACAAAACTTGTTTAACCTGCTTGAGGGCGATATTGTTCCCCCGCCGCCAGAGGAAAAAAAGAAGGGCCTGTTTGGCAAACGCACGCCCGCAAAATAATTTCCCAGAAAGGAAAAGGCAATGAAAGCTAAAACAACCGAAAAGGGCGCTTTTAAAAGCAAGCGCTTCGATATGCTGCTGTCTGTAATGTTAGCGCTGATTACATGGGTGGTAGTGGTAATTTATATCGACCCCGCCAAATCCAAAACCATTGAAGATGTGCCCGTTGATTTTACCTACAATGCGGCATCCTTCGAGGGATTAGGGCTGGACATTTTAAATAAAACGCAAATCTATGTGGATATCGAGGTGGAGGGCGATGGCTATATTGTCGATTCGCTGCACCCCGAGGATTTTACCATTTATCCCAATTACACACAGGTAAAGGGCGCGGGCCAATACGAGCTTTCGCTAACACGCAAGGAATCGAGCACCCAGTCCAATTACAAAATTATCGGCATTTCTCCGGCCACGGTGCCAGTGCAGTTTGATAAAATTGAAGAGAAAAAGATGCCCATTACCGTGGTGGCCACGGGCATAGAGCCGGAAATTGGCTATTATATGGATCAGCCCGTGGCGGCGCCCGGCGAAGTAACGTTGCGCGGGCCAGTAACCGAAATTAGCCGCGTGGCAAAGGTGGTTGCCAATGTAACCACCAGCGAAAAACGCAAGGAATCCAGCATCAAAACAGCAGAGCTTGAATTGCAGGATAAAGAGGGCAATGTAATTGTAGAGCCGCTGATTAGCATGGATAAACAAACAGTAGAGGTAACCATTCCAATTTTGGAAGAACGCGAAATCCCCATTACGGTGGATTTTGCGGGCGTGCCCGCAGGCTTTGACACTGCGTGGCTGAAATCGAAAATGAAGCTTTCAGAAACCAGCATTCGCGTGGGCGGCCCCTCAAAACTTTGGGACCCCTTGCCAAGCCTGCCGCTTGGCTATATCGACCTTGCCAAATTTACGCTGGACGGCGAATTTAATTTCCCTGTTGCGATGCCCGAGGGCTTTCAAAACATGGATAAACTGCTCAATGTCACGGCCACATTTGACACCAAAGACATGAATCGCTTGCCCGTGAATGTTACAGACGTGCGCTCTTCTGGCGTGATGCCGCAGGGGCTTACCCTCAATGTGCCCGCAAAGGCTAAGGTAAACAATGTTGTGCTGATTGGCCCCGCAGATGAACTAAAGGAGCTGAATCCCGCAAGCATTATCGCGCAAATTAACGTCAATGACGTGTCCAAAATTACGGGGCAGCAAAATGTGCCCGTGCAAATTATCATTCCCGGCTCGAACCGCATTTTTGCCAGTGGCAGCTATACAGTGCTGTGCAACACAGTGGTGAGCGAATAATGTTATTAATTAAAGATATTCGCCTGCCGCTTACCGCAAGCGTAGAGGATGCGTATGCCGCGGCGCGCCGCGTGTTGCGCATTAAAGAAGACAAGGTGCAAAGCACGGCGCTTGCCAAAAGCTCTGTAGATGCGCGGCACGGCAAGCAAACAATGGTGTATACTGTGGCGCTTTCGCTGAAAGACGCGCAGGCCGAAGAAGCCTGTGCCGCGCAGGGCGGCGCAGTATCCTTTGTGCGAAAAATGCCGTTTATTGTAAAAAAAGGTGAAACACCGCTGCGCGAGCGCCCTTGCGTGTGCGGCTTTGGCCCCGCGGGGATTTTTGCGGCGCTGGTTTTGGCGCGCGAGGGCTTTCGCCCCATCGTGCTTGAACGCGGCGGTGCAATGGCGCAGCGCGTGGGCGCTGTAAACACGTTTTACACGGGCGGCGGCCTTGACACGGCCACCAATATCCAGTTTGGCGAGGGGGGCGCGGGCACCTTTTCGGATGGCAAGCTTACCACGCGCATACACGACCCGCTTTGCGGGTTTGTAACCGAAACATTTTTACAGCACGGTGCGCCCGCCGAAATTGCCTATTTGCAAAAGCCGCACATTGGCACCGACCGTTTGCGTGCGGTGATTGTGTCTATCCGCGAGGAAATCTTGGCGCTGGGCGGGGAAATCCGCTTTCATACAGCGCTTACAGGCCTGCAAACCGAAAATGGCCGCTTAGTGGCCGTGCAAACGCCCGAGGGCGATATTCCGTGCGGCGTTTTATTGCTGGCCACGGGGCATTCTGCCAGAGATACCTTTGCGATGCTGCAAAAACAGGGCTTTGCGCTTGAGGCAAAGCCGTTTTCCGTTGGCTTTCGTGCAGAGCATTTACAAAGCGATATCAACGCGGCGCTGTATCATGGCGCTGCGGGGCATCCCGCCTTGCCGCAGGGCGAATATCAACTGTCTACCAATGTGGGCGCGCGTGGCGTATACACCTTTTGCATGTGCCCAGGCGGCAGCGTGGTGGCTGCGGCCAGCGAGGAAAACACCGTGGTTACAAACGGCATGAGCCTATATGCGCGCGATGGCAAAAACGCCAATGCCGCCGTGGCTGTCAGCGTGCATCCGTCCGATTTTGGGGGCGATGCAATGCGTGCAGTGGCGTTTCAGCGCGATTTGGAGGCCGCGGCATTCAAGGCGGGCGGCGGCAATTATGCGGCACCGGCCGAAAGCGTGCAAAGCTTTTTAAACGGAGAGGGCAAGCTTGCCCTCAGTACTGTGCAGCCCACATACCCGCTGGGCGTGCGCGCTGCGGATTTAGGCGCGCTTTTGCCAAAGGAACTGGCCGATGCGCTGCGCGGCGGCTTGCGCTTTTTTAATAGCCGCCTTAGCGGCTACACAGCACAAAGCGCCGTTTTAACAGGCATTGAAACACGCACCTCCTCGCCCTTGCGCATCACGCGCGACAAGGAAAGCCTTGAAAGCACGGAGCTTAAGGGTGTATACCCTTGCGGCGAGGGCGCAGGCTATGCGGGCGGCATTGTGTCGGCCGCGGTAGATGGTATTCGCGCGGCCAAAGCGGTGGCGGAACGATATGCTTACACCCATTCATAAAATGCGCGGGCATTGCGCAAGCGATGCCTTTACTGTATACCACAAACTGCAATTCTTTCAAATGTATCGGAGGCTTTATGTTTTATCGTCCCTGGCAGCTACTAAAACCGAATAGTGCCGCAGGCACCGATTTGCAGCGGGCGTTTGGCTTGCCGCGGCTTGTGTGCGACGTGCTTACCGCGCGCGGCTTTACCGACACGCAAACCGTGCGCGCGTTTGTAGAAGCAGACGAGCCGCTGTCTGACGCAGCCTTTCTTGCCAATATCGACAAAGCCTGCGCGCGCATCTTATCGGCGGTGGATAAGGGCGAGCGCATTGCCGTGTTTGGCGATTATGATGTGGACGGCGTAACGGCCACGGCGCTTTTATACACCTATTTAGACGGGCTTGGCGCCGAGGTGTACTATAAGCTGCCCAACCGTGAGGACGAGGGTTATGGCCTTTCGGTGCCCACGGTGGAATATATGGCAGAAAAAGGCGTAGAGCTGATTGTTACGGTGGATAATGGCGTATCTGCCTGCGAGGCAATTGCCTTTGCCGCGCAAAAGGGCATTGACGTAGTGGTGACGGATCATCATTTGCCACCCCTTGCGCTGCCGCCTGCCGTCGCAATTGTTAATCCGCAGCTTTTAGAGGATGAAAGCCCGTTCAAATGCCTTTCCGGCGTGGGCGTGGCGTTTAAATTAATTTGTGCGCTGGAGGGCTGCGAAGCCGAAGAGCTTTTGCCCTTTTATGCAGACCTTGTGGCCATTGGCACAGTGGCAGACATTATGCCCCTTACGGGCGAAAACCGCAAGCTGGTGAAAGCAGGGCTGGCGCTTTTGCAAAACCCCGAAAGGCCGGGCCTTGCAGCGCTGATTGATGCCTGCGGCTTTACAGGCAAAGAGCTTACAAGCGAAAATATCTCGTTTGGCCTTGCGCCGCGCTTAAACGCGGCAGGCCGTATGGACACCGCCAATACAGCGCTGGAGCTGCTTTTATGCGACGATATCGACGCAGGGGCAGAAATTGTTTCAGTGCTCGAAGAAAATAATGCCGCGCGCCAAAAGGCCGAGCAGGATATCGCCGATGAAATTGCGGCGCGCATCGCGGGCGATGCCTCGTTTGCAAACGACCGCATTTTGGTGGTGGAGGGCAAGGGCTATCATCAGGGCGTAATCGGCATTGTGGCATCGCGCATTGTAGAGCGATACGCAAAGCCTGTGATTATTATTTCGGTAGACGAAAACGGCGAGGGCAAGGGCTCTGGCCGCAGCGTGGAGGGTGTGTCGTTATACGACGCTATCGCCGCGTGCGCCGATTTGCTAATTCGCTTTGGCGGGCACGCGATGGCCGCAGGGCTTTCTGTGCGCGAGGAAAACATCCCCGCGCTGCGCCGCGCCATAAACGCCTATGTCAGCGCGCATTGCCCTGCCACAGAGCGCAGCGCCCTTGTGCTGGACGCGCGGGTAGAGCTTTCGCGCCTTACGCCCGAGGATGTGGAGCAGCTTTCGCTTTTAGCACCGTTTGGCGCGGCCAATCCCGCACCGCTGTTTTATCTTGAAAATGTGTTGATAGACGCAGTATATCCCATCACAAACGGCAAGCATTGCCGCGTGCGCTTTAAAAGCGGCAGCGCAAGCTTGTATTGCGTGATGTTTGGCACGTCGCCTGCGGCGCTGGGATACGAGGTGGGCGCGCGCGTGGATGCGGCTATTGCGCTTTCGGTGTATGAGGGCAAGGCGGGCAAAATGGTGTCCGGCCGCATTAAAGAGCTGCGCCCAGCTGGGCTTTCCGATGCATACATACAGCCTGCGGGCAGCTTTGAAGCGTTAATCACAGGCGCCAGCCTTTCGGATAACGAGCGCCTTTTGTTAAAACCGCAACGGGCAGACACCGTGGCGGTGTATAAGCGCGTATGTCAGGGCGGCTTGCCCGCGCGGGATTTGCGCCCACTGTTTGCCCTGTTGGGTGCGGAAAATGCGGGCAAAATATTGGTGTCGCTTGCAGCGCTATGCGAGCTGGGCCTTGTGGAGAAAAAAGAGCAGGACGGCGCGGAATTTTACGCGGCGGTGCCTGTTTCGGAAAAACGCGATTTGGCATCGGCCAATATTTTGCGCAGCCTAGAAAATTAGCCATTGTTCGGGAAAGGAACGATTGTACGTGTCATTGCAAACTTATGAAGCGCTGGAAAAGCTGATGCTGGATTCTGGCCGTTCTTACGATATGGAAAAGATACACCGTGCATATGCGGTGGCGGATTCCGCACACGAGGGGCAAACACGCCTTTCGGGCGAAAGCTATATCAGCCACCCCATTAATGTGGCGGCGCTTTTGATCGACCTCGGCCTCGACACGGACTCTGTTTGTGCCGCGCTTTTGCATGATGTGGTAGAGGACACGGATATCTCATTGGACAGCATCAAAGCAAGCTTTGGCGGCGATGTGGCGCTTTTGGTAGACGGCGTAACAAAGCTTGGCAAAATCACGTTTTCCTCTGTGGAGGAGCAGCAGGCGGAAAACCTGCGCAAAATGCTGCTGGCGATGAGCCGTGATATCCGCGTAATGCTGATTAAACTGTGCGACCGTTTGCACAATATGCGCACCTCGGACGCATGGCCCGAACAAAAGCGCCGCGATAAGGCGCTGGAAACGATGGAGGTGTATGCCCCCATTGCGCATCGTCTTGGCATGAGCAATATCAAGGAAGAGCTGGAAGACCGCAGCCTGCGCCATCTTGACCCCATTGGCTATACCGAAATTGAAGAGCATGTTAAATCGGCCTGCGGCGGCGCGGAAGCGTTTGTGTCTAGCCTTGCCGATCGCATTGCAGAGCGCCTTGAAGAAAACGCCATGACAGATTTTGTGATTAAAAAGCGCATCAAATCGGTGTATGGCATTTATCGCAAGCTCTATATTCAAAACCGCGATTTTGAAGAAATATATGACGTGTATGCCGTGCGCATTATTTTATCGTCTGTGGGCGAGTGCTATAATGCGCTGGGCGTTATCCACGACATGTATCATCCTATCCCCAGCCGCTTTAAGGATTATATCTCCACGCCAAAGCCCAATATGTATCAATCGCTGCACACCACGGTTATTGGGCACGAGGGCATTCCGTTTGAAGTGCAAATCCGCACGTATGAAATGGATCAAACGGCAGAATATGGCGTAGCCGCCCACTGGAAATACAAAGCGGGCATCAACAATTCCGACAAGCTTGAAGAGCGCATCGCATGGGTGCGTCAGCTTTTGGAAAGCCAGCGCGAAAACGAAGACGCGGGCGATTTGCTGCGCGACATTAAGTCCGAGCTTTTGCCCGAAGAGGTGTTTGTGTTTACGCCGAAAGGCGATGTGATTAACCTGCCCGCGCGCGCCACCGTGATTGACTTTGCCTATGCCATCCATTCGGCGGTGGGCAACCGCATGGTGGGCGCTAAGGTCAACGGGCGCATTGTGCCTATCGACCATAAGGTGGTAACGGGCGAGATTATCGAGGTGCTTACAGGCCCAAAAGATAAGGGCCCCAGCCGCGACTGGCTAAACATTGTAACCACCAGCGAAGCCAAAAATAAAATACGCAATTGGTTTAAAAAAGAGCGCAAGGAAGAAAACATTGCCGAGGGCAAGGCCGCGCTGGAAAAAGAGCTGCGGCGCAATCTCATTACAATTGCCGATGCAAAATATGATGATTTTATCGCCGATATCGCGCGCCGCCAGCGCCTTAATTCTGCCGAGGAGCTGTACGCCTCTATCGGTTACGGCGGCACACAGCTTTCGCGCTTGCTGTTAAAAATTAAAGAAGAATACAATAAAATGGTGCGCGAGGCAGCGCCGCAAGACATTTTTGATATCCCCATCAAAAAGCACAAATCCTCCGAGGGCGTTATTGTGGAAGGTATCGACAATTGTCTTGTCAAATTTGCCAAATGCTGCAATCCTTTGCCCGGCGATGAAATTGTGGGCTTTATCACGCGCGGCTTTGGCGTGTCGATTCATAAAAAAGATTGCATCAATGCCAATGCGGGCCTTTCCGGCGAGGATGCGCCGCGCTGGCTGCGTGCTTATTGGGCCGACAGCGTAACCGAAAATTTTAAATCCACGCTGGAGGTTTCGGCGCTGGACCGCGACGGGTTATTTGCCGATGTATCAGGGCTTGTCAATGAAATGCGTTTGCCGTGTTATGCCATTAACGCACGGCAAATTTCAGACGGACGCGCAATGATGACGCTTACCGTGGGCATTAATAATATCGAGCATCTCAATACCGTTATTTCCCGTATGAAAAAGATTAAAAATATCATTTCGGTTACCCGCATTTAATTTTGCGCACACGCAAATGCATATGTGCGCGTCGGCGCAAAGCGCGGCGGGCTATCGTATCTGTGCGCAGGCGAAATCGCGCGCATCGGCGCAAAGCGCGGTAGGCTATCGTATCTGTGCGCAAGCGGATTCTTTGCGAAAGAAAGGCAGGAACAAAAATGAAATTACTGCATATCGAAGGGCCATACCCTTATTGCACCAATACCTTTGTGCTCGTGTCAAACGCGGGGCACGCCGTGGTGATTGACCCCGCGGCCTCCCTTGAAACCTATATCACTGCGCTGCAAAACGAAAACGCGCGCCTTGCCTATGTGTTTTTAACGCATGGCCATGGCGACCATTTGGCCTCGGCCGAGGCACTTGCGGAACAAACGGGCGCGGCGCTTGTGCTGCACGCGGACGATGCGCGCCAGTTTGGCATTGCCGCCGCGCGCTTTTATGCAGATGGCGAAACGTTTATCGTGGATGATATTGCGATAAACGTGCTGTTTACGCCGGGGCACACACTGGGCAGCGTGTGCCTTTGCTGTGCGGATTTGCTGTTTTCGGGGGACACGCTTTTTGCAGGGGATGTGGGGCGCACAGACCTTGAGGGCGGCGATTTTGATACGTTAAATCGCAGCCTTGCCCGCCTTGCCAAAGAGGCGGCGCCCTCGCTGCGCGTTTTGCCGGGGCATGGCGCGTTTTCCACCATGAAAGACGAGCTTGCGCACAATCCGTATTTGCGCGCTGCATTATGAAAATAGCAATCAAAGGCCTTGCCTCCACCTATGAAGCTGAGCATTTGGCGCGCGTGTTTTTCCCCGATGCGCGCATAACGCACGGCGCATATGCCAGGGGCGAAGCCGTTATTGTGCACCTTACAAAGCACCATCTTTTTTGTGCTGTGCGTGCCGCAGGCCGCAGCAAAGGCGTGCTTGTGCCCGCTGTGCGCTGCGATACGCGCGCCGATACAGAGTTTGCCGTGGCAAAGGTGCTGTACCGTCTTTTGTGCGATTTTACGCAAAAAAAGCCCGCATGGGGGCTTTTAACGGGTGTGCGCCCTGTGCGCATTGTGCATGACCTTGCCAAAGAGGGCAAAAGCGATGCGGATATTCGGCACGTATTTGCACAGCAATTTGATGTAAGCGCCGAAAAATCTGCGCTGGCGCATAGCGTGGCAGCCGTGCAAAGGCCAGTAATGCGGCAAAGCGGGCCGCGCTCGTATTCGCTCTATGTTTCTATTCCGTTTTGCCCGTCGCGTTGCAGCTATTGCAGCTTTGTATCGCGCAGCGTAAAGCAATCAAAAGCGCTGATACCCGCATATCTTGATAAGCTGCACCAAGAGCTGTATGCCATTGCCGATACCGCACGCCGTAATCGCCTTGTGCTCGAAACCGTGTATATCGGCGGCGGCACGCCCACATCCATCAGCCCCGAGGAGCTGCGCGCGCTGCTGCACACAGTGCGCGACGCGTTCAATATCGCTGCGGTGCGCGAATATACTGTGGAAGCGGGCAGGCCGGATTGCACCACGGCGGAAAAGCTGGAAATTATAAAAGAATATGGCGCTACACGCATATCCATTAATCCGCAAACGCTTTCAAACGAAGTGCTTGCCGCCATTGGCCGCCGCCATAGCGCCGAAGATATTATCACCTGTTATCATGCCGCGCGCAAAGCGGGGCATGATAATATCAATATGGATTTAATTGCAGGGCTGCCGGGCGATACGCCAATGGGCTTTCGGCAAAGCCTAGATGGCGTATTGGCGCTTTCGCCCGAAAACATCACCGTGCACACGCTTACTTTAAAGCGCGCGTCCAACCTTGTGGTGGAAAAACGCGCCGAGGATTACGCCGATGTATCGCAGATGATCGATTCGCTTTCGTGCATGCCCGCGCACGGCTATATGCCCTATTATCTTTATCGGCAAAAAAACACGCTGCAAAATTTAGAAAACACTGGTTTTACAAAGCCCGGCTACGAGGGGCTTTATAATATTTTTATCATGGAAGAAGTGCACACAATTTTGTCGGCAGGGGCGGGCGGCTCTACCAAGCTGGTAGCACCCGCAGGGCGCATTGAACGCATTTTCAATTATAAATATCCGCACGAGTATTTAAGCGGATTTGATACGATTTTAGAACGCAAAAAAGGAGTTGACGAATTTTATGCCCGCCATTTGGATTCCGAAACGCTTGGTTGAAATCAGTTTAATCAACACCGCCGCTGAAAGCGAGGTTAGCTTTGCGTGCCATTGCGAAATTGAATACGAAAGCCGCATCGAGGCCGCCGCGCGCGAAGTGCTGGCCAGCGGCGCACGCATTGTGATGCTTACAGGGCCGTCCGCTTCGGGCAAAACCACTACCGCGCACAAAATTGCCGCGGCGCTTACGGCAAAGGGCTGCCCCTCGCAGGTGATTTCGCTGGATAATTTTTATAAAAATTTAGACGATTATCCGCGCCTTGCAGACGGCAGCAAAGATTATGAAAACGTGACGGCGCTGGATGTCGAAGAGATTAATCGCTGCTTAAACCAGTTGATTGCAACCGGTGAAATCGATTTACCAGAATTTGATTTTATCGCCGAAATGCGCAAGCCCGAGCGCGTGCATATGCGCATGACAGGCGGCGTTGCCGTGGTGGAGGGCATCCATGCGCTGAACCCCGCGCTTGTGCAGATGGTGCCCGCGGATAAGGTGTACAAAATTTATGCGGGTCTGCGCGAAGAATATTCCGACGGCGGCATGCGCTTTTTGCCCACGCGGGACATTCGCCTTGCAAGGCGCATGGTGCGCGATTATAAGTTTCGCGGGCACGGCCTTGAAAAAACCATGAGCATGTGGCAAAAGGTGTGCGAGGGCGAGGATCTATATATCAAAGTGTTCAAGCCCGCCGCCGATTTGCTGCTGGACACCAGCTTTTCTTATGAAATTTGCTGCCTTGCGCCATATATCACCTCGCTTAAAGGCGCATTAACCGAAGCGGATACGGGATATGAAATGCTGCAATCCTTAATTGCAAGGTTTGAAAAATGCACCCCGATTGCCACGGGCTTAATCCCACAAAACTCGATGCTGCGTGAATTTATCGGGTAATTATCTGCACAAATGCCCAAATGCAAAAATGCGCACACAAAGGAGGCCAACGTGTTCCAAAAAAATCATAAAGACCTTGAAAAACGGATATTTCTGTTATTGTGCTTTGGCCTTGTGGCGTTAAAGCTTTTGCTTACAAGCTTTCAAGCGGTACACCTTACGCCATATTCGGCACCGCTTGACGATATGCTGATGTTTAACGCCGCCGAAAGCATTCGCGCGGGGCGCTGGCTGGGCGAATATAATTTTTTAACCTTAAGCAAATATATGTTTTTTGCCGTTTGGGTGGCGCTTTTAAATGTTTTGCATATTCCGTATTTAATTGGCGGGCAGCTTTTGTGGGCGGGGGCGGCTTTTGTAAGCGCAGCAGCCGTAGCGCCGCTGGTGCAAAAACGCTGGCATCGCCTTTTGCTGTTTGCGCTTTTGCTGTTTAACCCCGCCGCAAGCGCCGCCGAGGTGCAGCTGCGCGTGTATCGCGACAATATCTTTCCCGCGCTTTGCCTTTTGTGCATATCCGGCTTTGTGGGTGCGGCACTGCGCATCCATGCGCCTGTGCGGCACTTTGCGGGATATGTGTTTGCGGGCGGCATGGGGCTTGCGCTTGCGTGGGTCACGCGCGAGGACGGCATTTGGCTTTTGCCGTTTGTGGTGGTATCATCGGGCGTAATATTGGTTTTTCTGGCAAAAAGCCCAGCCGTGCAAAAGCGCGTGCACAAAGCGTTTTCGCTGTGTATCCCTTGCGCATTAACGCTGTGCGCCGTGCTTTCGTTCTGCGTGATGAACAATGCCTATTATGGCCGTTTTATCGTTAGCGATTTCACCAGCAAGGAATTTGAAGATGTAATGGGCGCGCTTTCGCGCGTAGAGCATGCCGATTGGCAGCCAAAGGTGATTGTGCCGCGCGATGTGCGGTTTCAGCTGTATGACAAGGTGCCCGAGCTAGAGCAAATACGCCCAGCGCTGGAGCGCGGCTATTTTTACGCGCGCTACGGCAGCTTTGAAGACCAAGAATTTACCACGGGCGGCTTTCACTGGGCGCTGCGCGAGGCGGCGGGCGATAGCGGCATTTATCAAGACGCCAATACCGCAAAGGTGTATTTTGAAACCGTGGCCGAAAAAGTGAACGCGCTTTGTGATAACGGCACGCTTGCGGCGGGGCCGCGCCGCAGCGCCACCACAGCGCCCATCAAGCCCGCCTATATAGGGCCGGTTTTGCTGGAGGGCGCGCGCAATCTTTGGCGCGTTGTCAGCTTTGAAGATACCTATCCCGCGTTTAACGAATTAAGCTTTGTGTCGGATTTAGAGCTCATTGGTTTTGAGCGCCTTTTAAACGAAACGCCACTTACGGTAGCAAAGGCCGGCACAAATGAGCCGTATTTTAGCTTGCCGCAGCGGCTGACCAATGCCTTTTTAAGCGCGCTTTGTGTGCTGTATGCACTGTTTACACCTGTGCTGTTTGCGCTGGCGCTGTTTTGGCTGGCGCTTGCGCTTTGGGATGTCTTGAAACGCAAAAGCCGCGAGGAGCTAATGGTTATCTTTGTGCAGCTGGGGCTTTTACTGGCCGTGATTTTGCGCGCATTGATGGTGGCCTTTGTGTTTGTTTCGTCCTTTAACGACAGCGTGTCGCGCGTGATGTATCTATCCAGTGTGCACCCGCTGGCGCTGCTGTTTGCGTTTTTGGGCACATGGCTATTGCTGCGCAGGATGCGTGGCACAAAGAATAACGCGGCTTTACAAGAAGGAGAACACGCTTGAAACATGTGATTATTATCGGCGCTGGCGCGGCAGGGCTTTTTGCGGCTGGCAGCGCTGCGCGCTTGGGGCATCGCGTTACGGTGCTGGAGCACAAGGATTCGCCGGGGCAAAAGCTGCTGATTACGGGCAAAGGCCGCTGCAATTTAACCAATGCCTGTGAACGCGAAGAATTTTTAAAAAACGTGCGTCGCAATCCGCGCTTTTTATACTCGGCGCTGTCTGCAATGAGCTGTGCGGACGTGATGCAGCTATTTGAAACCGAGCTTGCCGTGCCCCTCAAAACCGAGCGCGGGCGGCGCGTTTTCCCGCAAAGCGACCGCGCTGCGGATATTTTGGCAGCGCTTTTGCGCTATGCACAGGATGCGCGCATCGTGTATCGCAAGGCGCAGGCGCTATTGCTTGAGCAAGGCGCTGTGCGCGGCGTGCAGCTGGATAACGGCGAAAAGCTGCTTTGCGATGCGGTTATCGTGGCCACAGGCGGTGTGTCGTACACCGTTACAGGCTCTACGGGCGACGGATATCGCTTTGCAAAGGCGGCGGGGCACACCATTGTGCCGCCAGAGCCCAGCCTTGTTTCGCTTGTGGAAAAGGGCAACACCGCAAAACAGCTGATGGGGCTTTCGCTTAAAAATGTGAAGCTGACGCTGTTTGAAGCCGAAAAACCCGTATTTGCAGAACAAGGGGAAATGCTGTTCACGCATTTTGGCATTTCGGGGCCTTTGGTGCTTTCAGCCAGTGCGCATATCCGTGATATCCGCCATAATGCATGCCGCTGCGAAATTGATTTAAAGCCCGCGCTAAGCATGGAGCAGCTGGATAAACGCATCACGCAGGATTTTGCGCTTTTGGCCAATAAAGATGCCGCCAATTGCCTTGTAAAGCTGCTGCCTGCAAAAATGCAGCCTGTGATGCTGGCGCTTTGGGGCGTTTTGCCCGAAACAAAAACCAATCAGATTACGCGTGCCGAGCGCCAAAAACTGGCCGCTTTGCTAAAAGCCTTTCCCATTGCAATTGCAGCAAAAGGCGATTTGGCACACGCGGTGATAACATCGGGCGGCGTGGATGTGCGCGAGGTAAACCCCAAAACAATGGAAAGCAAGCTGGTAAAAGGCCTGTTTTTTGCGGGCGAGGTGCTGGATGTAGACGCGTATACAGGCGGCTACAATTTGCAAATTGCTTTTTCTACGGCGCATAGCGCGGCGCAAGGAATATAAGAAACCAACGATTTATGGAGGCAGCAATATGATTTCTGTAGCGATAGACGGCCCTGCCGGCGCAGGCAAAAGCACATTGGCAAAGCGCCTTGCAAAGGAATTGCAATTTGTGTATGTAGATACCGGCGCGATGTATCGCGCCATTGGGCTGTATGCCCTGCGGCAGGGCGTTTCGCCAAAGGATGCGGCGGGCGTAACGGCGCTTTTGCCGCAAATTAGCCTTGCTTTGCAATATGCGCAAGGCGCGCAGCATATATACTTAAATGACGAGGATGTGTCTGCGGCAATCCGCGCCGAAGAGGTGTCGATGGCGGCATCGGCAGTATCGGCGCATCCTGCGGTGCGCGCGTTTTTGCTGGATACACAGCGCAGCCTTGCCGCAAACGGCAATGTGCTGATGGATGGCCGCGATATCGGCACTGTGATTTTGCCAAACGCAACGGTAAAGATTTTTTTAACAGCTTCGCCCGAGGCGCGCGCAGAGCGCCGCACAAAAGAGCTTTTGGAAAAAGGCGAAAAGGCCGATTACGAAACCGTGCTAGCCGACGTGCGCGAGCGCGATTATAACGATACGCATCGTGCGGCCGCCCCGCTAAAGCAAGCGGAAGATGCAGTGCTTGTAGATACCACCGCGCTAAACTTTGCGCAAAGCTACGAAGCACTGTTAGCAATTATCCGTGCAAAAATGGCCTAGCGCGGGAACAAGCGTTTGTTATGTAAACTGGCGCAGGCTACCGGAAAGGAACTACCATTATGTTTTATTGTTTTATCGTCACACTGGCGTTTTTGGTGTGGCATATCATTTTTCGCATTCGTGTTATCGGCAAAGAAAACCTTATTCGGGATAGAGGCTTTGTGCTTTGCCCCAACCATATTTCTGCGCTGGACCCCGTGTTTGTAGTGCTTGCGCGTTTTTGGGGGCCGCGCATGCTGATTATGGGCAAGGAAGAGCTTTTTGCCATTTCGCCCATTATCAGCTGGATGTTTCGGCACGTGGGCGTGGTGCCTGTGCAGCGCGGCAAAGGCGATGCCGATGTGGTGGAAGCGGCGATTGAAAAGGTGCGCGCAGGGCAGGGGCTTTTAATTTTCCCCGAGGGCACACGCACAAAGGATGGCAATTTAGGGCGGCTGAAATCGGGCGCGTTTGTGGTGGCAGCGGCGGCGGGCGTTGATATGATTCCGTGCCGCATAATTTATAAGGGCGGGCCTTTGCGCGTGTTTGGGCGCTGCACCATCGTGTTTGGCACGCCAATACCCGCCGAAAAGCTGGCACTGGGCGAGCCACGCAGCGCTGCGCGCTTGCGCGAGTGCAAACAGCTTTTGGCAGATGAATTAGAATCGCTTTTGCAGGCCAATATACAGTATCAGTAAATGCATGCAGATAGGCGCGTTCATAAAAAATTTGCATAATGCAGCCCGCTGGGGCTTGAAACCTACACCAAAATGGTATATTATAATAAAAGAGAGATCATCGGCTTAGTATGCAGTCGTTTTTATAATAGAAAGCAAAGGTTGAACACTATGAAAAAAATCATTTATTTCGATAATGCCGCCACCACGCCTGTGGCAAAGGAAGTGCTGAATGCCATGCTGCCGTGGTACACAGAGCGCTTTGGCAATCCGTCCAGCATTTTTTATTCCATCGGCAGCGAGGCCAAAGAGGCGATGGATAAAGCCCGCGCGCAAGTGGCAAAGGCGATTGGCTGCCAAGACAACGAGGTGTTTTTTACGGGCTGCGGCTCCGAGGCCGATAACTGGGCCATCAAGGGCACTGCCTATAAGATGAAAAAGGCTGGCAAAACCCATCTGATTACCTCCTGCATCGAGCATCACGCCGTGCTGCATTCAATGAAAGCGCTGGAAAACGAGGGCTTTACCGTTACGTATCTGCCAGTAGATGAACAGGGCTTTGTATCGCCAAAGGATGTAGAAAAGGCGCTGTGCCCGCAAACAGGCCTTGTAACCATTATGTATGCCAATAACGAAATTGGCACGCTACAGCCCATTCGCGAAATTGGCGCTATTTGCCGCAAGGCGGGCGTGTGGTTTCACACCGATGCCGTGCAGGCAGTGGGCGCTGTGCCCATAGATGTAAAAGCAGAAAATATCGACATGCTCAGCCTGTCGGCACATAAATTTAACGGGCCTAAGGGCGTGGGTGCATTGTATTTGCGCCGCGGCATTTCGCCGTATAATTTCATGGATGGCGGCGCACAAGAGCGCGGCCGCCGCGCCGGCACAGAAAATGTGGCGGGCATTGTGGGGCTTGGCGAAGCAATTGAGCGCGCCACCGCGGGCCTTGCGGATAAAACGGCCCATGTGCGCGGCCTGCGCGACCTTTTGTTTGCGCGCATTGCCGATATCCCGCAAATTAAGCTAAATGGCGCTGCCGATATGGATAAGCGCTTGCCCAATAACCTTAATATCAGCTTCCCTGCGGCTGAGGGCGAAAGCCTGCTTTTGTTCCTTGATGCAAAGGGCATCTGCGCATCCTCTGGCTCTGCATGCGCCTCCGGCAGCCTTGACCCCAGCCACGTTTTGCTGTCGATTGGCCTGCCACACGAGCAGGCACATTGCTCGCTGCGCTTCAGCCTCGGCGTGCAAAACACGTCTGAAGAAGTGCATTTTGTGGCCGACGCGCTTGTGGACATTGTGGCAAAGGTGCGCAGCCGCAGCCCCTTATGGCAGGAATAAAACGCGCCCATTTTAATGCAAAAGTGCACGCCGAAAGCGCATGCACCATTACGCCAAACCTTGTAAATTGGCGTACAGAAAGGAAAACAATATGTATAGCGAAAAAGTAATGGAACATTTTACAAACCCGCGCAACGTGGGCGAAATAGAAAATGCCGACGGCATCGGTGAGGTAGGCAACCCCCAATGCGGCGACATCATGAAAATGTATTTAAAAATTGATGGCGGCATCATCACAGATGTAAAATTTAAAACCTTTGGCTGCGGCGCGGCCATTGCCACCTCCAGCATTGCAACAGAGATGATTCGCGGCAAAAGCATCGAGGATGCGTTGCAGCTTACCAATAAAGCCGTGGTGCAGGCGCTGGACGGCTTGCCCCCTGTAAAGCTGCATTGCTCGGTATTGGCAGAGCAAGCGGTAAAAACCGCCCTTTCCGATTATTATCGCCGTCAGGGTGTTGACCCGCTGCCCATTGTAGGCCCCATTGAAGAGCATTGCCATTCCTGTGAATCCAGCGGGCACTGCAAATAAAAGCAAAGCTTTCAGCGCGGGGCATAGCCCTTTGGCGCTATGCACATCCATTGCGCTTTGCGCCAATCTATCATAAAGGAATTAGTTGAATGAGTAACGAAATTGCCTTTGGCAATGAATTTGGCACATTTGAAAAGCAGGACAAGGTGCTTGTTGCCCTTTCGGGCGGCGTGGATTCTTCTGTTTGTGTGCAGATATTAAAGGAGCAGGGCTTCGACGTTACGGCGCTTGTAATCCGCTTTTCGCCCGCGCACGACAAGGCAGTGCAGGCTGCCGCCACAGCGGCAAAGCAGCTTGGCGTGCCCTTGCAAATAGCCGATTGCGCCGATTTATTTGAAAAAGAAGTAATTGCGCCGTTTTGCGCCGCTTATTGCGAGGGCAAAACGCCCAGCCCCTGTGTGATGTGTAATCCGCTGGCCAAATTTCGCACATTGGCCGCCACGGCAGACGCGCTTGGCATACGCTTTATCGCAAGCGGGCACTATGCGCGTGTAGAAGAAGAAAACGGCGTTTATCATGTGGCCAAAGCCATGAGCACCGCGCGCGACCAAAGCTATATGCTGTATCGCTTGCCGCAAGATATTTTATCGCGCTTGCTTTTGCCCGTGGGCGAATTTGAAAAGCCCGATATCCGCGAGATGGCCTCGTCGCTTGGCCTTGCCAGCGCCGAAGCGCCCGATTCGCAGGAGATTTGCTTTATTCCAAGCGGCGATTATGCCGCGTACATCAAAAGCCGTGGCCTTTTGGCAAAGCAGGGCAGCTTTATCGGCCCGCGCGGCGAAAACCTCGGCGCGCACAAGGGCGTGCATCACTACACTGTGGGCCAGCGGCGCGGCGTAGGCGTGGCGTATGGCGAGCCGGTATTTGTGAAAGCCATTTTAGAAAACGGCGATATTGCGCTGGGCGTTGGCGGCGAAGAATTTTACAGCGGCATCACGCTGACAGACACGGTGTTTGCCCGCGCGCTTGCAGATGGCGAAGAAGCGATGGTAAAAATCCGCAGCCGCGCTGGGGCCGTGCCCTGTACGGTAAAGGCAGGCGAGGGCGATACGCTGATTGTGCACTTTCAAACGCCGCAGCGCGCGCCGGCGCCGGGGCAATCGGCGGTGTTTTATCAAAACGATTTGGTTTTGGGCGGCGGCGTTATCGCACAGATTTTTTAAGGATACAAACAGAATTTGCATCACAGGCTATTTATCGCGCATCGTCCTGCTTTTGCGCCGTGGCCTATTTATTGTGTATCGGCCTGTTTGTTATGCCGTGGCCTGTTTATCATGTATCGCCCAGCTTGTTGCGCATCGGCCTATGGCGGGCGCGTTTTGCGCAAAAGGCATAGCCACATAGCAAATATATAGCGGCACCCCAACGGCTTGTATGCCATTGGGGTGCTGTTTTTTTAATCCTTTTATCGGGCAGAGCGTTTTGCTTTGCCTTTTATCGGATAAGTTGTTTTGCCTTGCCTTTTATCCGATAAGCTGTTTTGCCGTCTGCCGCCATTATTCTTCAAATGCAAGGTATTTTTTTGCATCCCAATTTGCAACACGTGCCATTTCATCAATCAGCGTTTTGCCGCTTGCGTGCAAGGCCTCCACCTCTGTGTCACACGCGATATGCCCTTTGTGCAGGATGATGGCGCGCTCGATAAATTGCTCTATTTCGTCCACATAATGTGTGCACAAAAAGATGGTTTCGTCCCCGCGCAAAGCGCCCGACATCAGCTTTAAAAAATCAAGCCGCGTAAACACATCCTTGCCCAAAAATGGTTCGTCCATAAAAAGATATTTTGCCCGCTTTGCAAAGCCCGCTGCAAGCTCTATCTTCGCGCGCTCGCCCGTAGACATGCGCGCAATTTTCGCCTTATAATCCAGCGCAAAAAAATCGCAAAGCCGCACATAGCGTGAAAGGTCAAATTTTGGGTGCAAATCGCATAAAAACTCGCCGTATTCCTCTACGGAAAGCATGGGCACATAGCTGCCCTCGCCCGTAATATAGGCGATGTCTGCGCCGCATTCGCGCGGGTGCCGCCCGTCTAAAAGCACTGCGCCCTCGGCTGCTTTTGCCTTGCCGCTCGGCGTTAAAAGGCCAGCCATGCAGCGCAAAAGCGTGGTTTTTCCCGCGCCGTTTTCGCCTAAAAGGCCGATGATGCTGCCGCCCTCGGCACTAAACGAGCTGGCATAAAGCCCTTTCGGGTTTTTTGTGCCATACAGTTTTTCCAGTGCATTCACCGTAATCATTGCGCCGCCTCCTTTTCACTTTGATAATAGGCTGTTTTGCTATTTGGCAGATACAAAAGCCGCCCTTTTTCATCGCGCTGTACAAAAAAGTTTAAATAGCGCCTTGTGGTGTTGTGAAACCACTTTGCGTCATCCGCTATGCCATATAAAAACTCGCCGCTAAAAACGGGCTGATCGTTTTGATAGATACGCGCGCGCGTTGTCATTACAGGCAGATTGGCGTTTGTGATATCCCGTTCTTCAGTCATAACCAAAAGCTGCTCACCGTCCTCGCTTAACACCGTGCCAATGGTGGAGCCGCTTGCGTGAAAGGGCCTTGCGTACGCCACCTGCATATGTGTAATTTTGCCGTTTTGAATGCGCACGCCGCCCGCAGCAAGGGCGCTATAGGGTGAGCCAGCCTCCACAAAGCCGTCTATCGAAAAGGTGATATCTCCTGCGCGCTGCGCGCTCATTGTTTTAAAAGCCAGCTTATCGTAGCCCGAAAAACTTAGCGGTAATGCCCGATAATCCGTTTCCTTGCCGTCTTGATTATACACATGCAAGGCAATTTGCTCGTTTTCCATCGTGAACAGGCAAAGGCTTTCGCCCTCGGTGGCAAGATAAAGCACGTCGCCGCCGTTTTCGCGCGGATAGTTTACCAGCTTTTCCGCTTTGCCATATTCGGTGCTGGGGGAAAGCAAAAGCTCGTTTTCAAGCGCAATTTCCTTTGGCAGCAGCTGTATTTCTTTGTTGGTGATACCCTCTGCGATGCGCCAAATGCCGCCATCACCCGTTTGAAAGGGCTGTGTGGGCAGCGCGCAGTAAAGCGCGCCGTCTACAGTGATTGTGAAAGCATTGAGCAAAGCGCCAATATTATCATTTTGCCACACGCCGTTCGGCGCGTTCCAATATGGCTTGTTATCAATATAATAGCGCGATGCGTTAAAGTGGATTTCGCCCGGCGCGTAAATGCGCAGGCCGGAATCAAAGCGAATATTGCGCAAATCCTCTTTTTCGTCAAGATAGTTCACGTTTGCCATAACTCGGGCGGTATCTGTGTTAAAAGCCGAAATATAGCTTTCGTTTTCCTTTTCAAACGGGCCGTATTGCTGGCCCTGTGGCAGAGCCAAGCTGCCGAAGCCGTTTGGGAAAGGCGCGTTTACGCGCTCTTGCGCATAGGGCAAAAAGCGGTTTTGTAAAACGCCGTCCTTTAAACAAAGCGTTTGCGTAAAAAAGTTGTCTGTCATCACGCCTTGCAGGGTAAAACCCTTTAAATGCTGTGAAAGCCCGTCGGATAAGGTTACTTTGGTGCCTGCTTGCGCTGTGCACAAAAACACCCACACCACAAAGAAAACAAGTGCTATCACGGCGGCAAACAGCGCCGGAAAAGCGCGCTTAAACTTTTTCATAGTATATACCACACCTTTCACCCTTACAAATTTTTTGCTTTTTTCAGCGAGCGCAGCGCCCACCAAAGTGAAAGCACGGCAGCCGCTGCAAGCGGCGCAGATAAAGCCAGCACGGTGGTGCTGCTGCCGCGGTTTAGATATTGCATCATCAGCGCAATGCCGCCCAAAATGCCGCTGCCCGCCAAAAGCACAAGCGAAACCACACGCCAAAGGCCGCTATGCATTGGCACGCAGTGCAAAAGCACGGTGGTGCAAATAATAACGGTTAAAAACGCCAGCAAGGAAAAAAGGCTGCGCGGAAAAATCACTTGCAGCAATTCGTTGCGCATAAACGAGAGAAAAAGGCCGTTTTCAATAAAAACAGGGCATTGCAAATAGGCGTCCGGGCGTGAAGCCTCGGCCAGCTTCATCACGGGATAATAAAACACAAAATGCAAAGCCACTTGCACGGTGATGGTGCCAAATGCCGTTAAAAGCCCCGAAACAATATTGGCAAACAGGATATTGCGGCGCGGCATGGGCAGCGTCATCAGCGTGTAGATGCTTTTGCTGCGCCCAAACGCCGCGGAGCATGCGGGATACACACTGATAAACACCGCGGCAATATACGAAAACACAAAAATGGGTAGCGTAAAATTGTAAAAGCTAAAGTTCATTAAAGAGCCCTTATTGCTTGTGGCGGGAGCAATCAGCGCCACAAATTCCCCTGCGGCCATCAAGCCCCAAACCAGCAAAAGCGGCTTTATTGTAACGCGCAGGTTCCACGCCGCCAGCCTGTAAATTGTTTTCATCTTATCTCCGTCCTTTTCAGAATTTATGTATTATCTACATAATACACTATTTGCAAAAAAATTACTCTGCGTCCCACACTTCGCTAACAAGGTCAAGCAGCTTTTTGTACGAAAGATGGTTTTGCTTTGCCTCTTGCACAAAGCGCTGCACAAGCCCATTACAAAGCTCGTCCTCAATTTGCGCGCGCAGCGCTTCGGTTATCAATAGCGTGGAAGCGGTGTTGCCGCTTGTTACCACAAAGCCCTCGTCCTCCATTAGGCGATACGCTTTTTGTGCAGTGTTGGGGTTTACCCCCGTCATTGCCGCCAGCTCGCGGCGGCTGGGCATGATATCGCCGTTTTGGGCAAGCCCCAATAAAATTTGGCGTTTTGCGTGTGCGGCAATCTGTTCGTAAACAGGCTCGCGCTTATTGAGCACAAGGCCGCTAAAATCCACCATATCTTTGCCTCCTATCCTTGCTGTTCTTGCTTTTAAGCGTATTATAGCACTAGTACACTTGAAATGCAATAGAAAAATAAAAAATAAATTCAACGCCTGCTTTAAGCGGTTAGCCGCCGAAACCCCGCACATTCGACCATCCGATTATTAACCGCTAATCGGTTAGGCTTACGGTGGGTTTGCACAACGGTTAAAGACTGTTCCATACATGTAGTGGACAGAGGTTAGCATGTGGGATGCAGGATTTGCAGTAAGTGTTATCCTTTTGTCAATACCCCTCGCTGCGAAGCGGCGGGTTAATTTTCAATGAATTTCCGTTAAGCGGGCGCGCATGGTGCCTTTCGTGTTAAGCGTCCGTAGGAAATTCGACCTTGTTAGCCGCTAGGGGTCCGGGGGCATCGGAGTGAGCTGTTAAGAAAATTTTGTGCGCTCTTTGCTATTTAGGGCCGCGAAGCACAAAATTTTTAGGCGAACGGAAGCCCCCGGCGCTTTCTGGTTCTCTTTCAACGTTGAAAGAGAACGGATGCTCCTGTTTTGGGCCATATGGCGAAAGAACGTTGAAAGAGAACGGATGCTCCTCTTTTCGGACATGTGGCGAAAGAACGTTGAAAGAGAACGAACGATCCTCTTTTCGGACATGTGGCGAAAGGCGGTCACGTGAAAGATTTGCAGGCACGCCTCATATGAAAAAAGCGGCCCTTACGCTATCATTCTAAATGACAGCATAAGGGTCGCTTTGTATAAAACCTATTTACAGTGCTATTTTTTTACCAGCTTTGGCCCTTGCGCGGTGTCCTCCACGGCCCAGCCCAATGCTGCCAGTTGATCGCGGATTTTATCGGCCTTTTCAAAATCGCGCTCGCGCTTTGCCTGTGCGCGCTGTTCTACCAGCTTTTGCACGGCCTCGTCGGCCTCTTCGGTTTTGCGGTTATACAAAATCCCCAAAACGCCCGTTAATTCGTCAAATGCGGCGGCGGCAATTTCTAGCGATTCCTTGTCGGCCTCGGCGGCGAGGGTGTTGATGTCGCGCACAAAATCAAAAATAGCGGCCAGCGCATCGGCTGTGTTTAGGTCGTCGTCCATCGCAAGGTTAAATTTGCCGCGTGCCACGGCGGCCTTTTCGGCCAAAAGCTTGCTTTCGCCCTGCGCCTTTTCAATCGAAAAGTCCAAATTTTTGCGGCAGGTGTAAAGGCGCTCAAGGCTTGAAATGCATGCCTCAATCAGCTCTACCGAGTAATTCAGCGGGCTGCGGTAATGCCCCGTCAGCATAAAATAACGGATGGGCTCATAACCAAATTTGTCGGCGATGTCGCGCACGGTGAAAAAATTGTTGAGGCTTTTGCTCATTTTATGGTTATCGATATTTAAAAAGCCGTTGTGCATCCAATAATGCGCAAACGCGCAGCCGTTGGCGCATTCGCTTTGCGCAATTTCGTTTTCGTGGTGCGGAAAAATCAAATCCTGCCCGCCGCAGTGGATATCAATGGTGGTGCCAAGATGCTTGCGCGCCATTGCGCTGCACTCGATATGCCAGCCGGGGCGGCCCTTGCCGTAGGGGCTGTCCCAATACGGCTCGCCCTCTTTGGCGGCTTTCCACACGGCAAAATCGGCAGAATCTTCTTTTAAATCCTCGGCCATTTCGCTGCGCAGCTCGCGGTTGCCGGAAGATAAATCCTCCAGCACCAAATGCGAAAGCTTGCCGTAACCCGCAAATTTCTTCGCGCGGAAATACACATCGCCGTTTTTGGCCACATAGCCGTAGCCCTTTTCGATGATATCGGCCACGATGGCCAAAATCTCGTCAATATGTTCGGTGGCACGGGGCATCACCGTGAGGGGCAGGGTGTTCAGGCCCTTTGCATCGGCCAAATATTCGTTTTCGTAGCGTGCGGCATATTCCTGCATCGACACGCCCTCTTTAGCGGCGTTTGTGATGATTTTATCATCAATATCCGTTACATTGCTAACAAAAAGCACCGTATTGCCCCGATAGGTAAGATAGCGGCGCAAGGTGTCAAACACAACGATGGGGCGCGCGTTGCCCACGTGGATAAAATTGTACACCGTGGGGCCGCACACGTAAATGCGGTATTCGCCTTCTTTAATGGGCACCAGCTCTTCTTTTTGGCTGGTGAGTGTGTTGTAAACTTTCATCAGAAATCCTATTCCTTTCTTTGCAATCGGGGCGCTTCGGCTTTACCGAATACGCGCCTTTGCGCAGCGCAAAGCATAAAACGATGCGTGAGAATGCGCTGTTCACGCAATGAGCCATGCGCCGCAGCGCACAGGCCGTGATACAATAACACTTTATTGGGATATTAGTATACCAGTTTTTCATAAAAATCGCAAGCGTGCGGTTTTTTTGCAATAGCATGTGCGGTTTTTGCTACCGCTGCACGTGCGGTTTTTTGCCACAGCGTGTGTTGTTTTGTTGCCGCTGCACGTGCGATGGTTGCGCATGCATCTTGCCGCACAGGCAGTGGCGTTTAGACGGGGCGGGGCGGGTGGCTAATGCTCCTTTGTTGCGGCATAAAGCACCGCTGCGCGCCCAGACGCAAAATTTAAGCCGCCTTGTAAATACAGCGTGTACGGCGCGCGCATCGGCCCATCGCACGAAAGCTCAATGCTGCTGCCCATGGTAAATGCGCCGGCCGCCATAATGATGGGGCTGTCGTAGCCGGGCATGGCGCATGGCTCTGGCCGCGCAAAGCTGTCGATCGGGCTCATGGCCTGAATGCCCTCGCAAAATGCGCACATAGCTTTTTCGCTGCCAAGCGCAATGCTGGTAATGATATCGTTGCGCGCCTCCTGATACAAGGGCAGCACCGTTTTGCCCATCAGCTCTAAAAGGCATGCGGCGTAAATGCTGGTTTTTACCGCGTCTGCCACTACGCCTGGCGCATAATAAAGCCCCAAATATAATTCGCGCAGCACATCCAGCGTGCACCCAATTTCGCCGCCTGTGCCGGGCGCTGTAAGGCGATGCGCGCAAAGCTCTACCAAATCGCGCCGCCCTGCAATATAGCCGCCCGTGGGGGCAATGCCGCCGCCGGGGTTTTTAATCAAACTGCCCATCATCAAATCTGCGCCGTGCTGTGTGGGCTCGGTGGTTTGGGTAAACTCGCCATAGCAATTGTCCACCATTACAATAATAGCGGGGTTAGCCTCTTTGGCCGCTTTGCTGATGCTTTCAATGGTGTCAAGGCTTAGTGCGCGGCGCATCTCGTAGCCGCGGCTGCGCTGAATATAGCACACCTTTGCTGTTTTGCATTTTTGGGCAATTGCGGTGTAATCGGGCGTGTCGTTTATCAGCGGCACCTCGTCGTACTGCACGCCAAAATCGGCAAGGCTGCCGTAATGCGAGCCATCAAGGCCAATCACGCCCGCCAGTGTATCGTAAGGGCGGCCTGTGGCGGCAACCATCGTGTCGCCTGGGCGCAAAACGCCAAACAGCGCCACCGCCAGCGTGTGGGTGCCGGATTGAAAATTATGGCGATACAGCGCAGCTTCGCTGCCTGTTAGCGCTGCAAAAAGCACCTCCAGCTTATCGCGGCCGGCATCGTCATAGCCGTACCCTGTGGTGCCGGAAAGGTGATTAGCGCCAACGCCCGCATTTGTAAAGCATTGCAGCATTTTCAGCTGGTTTTCATCGCGGATTTCTTCTATTTTTGCAAAAGAATCGCGGCATAAATGCATAGCCTGCTTGTCCAGTGCAAGCGCAGCTTCGCTGTAAGTAAAATACTTGTTTAACATTTGGTACTTCCTTTATAGTTTATAGTTCGTGCAAGCAAACGCATTCTAAAAGCCTTTGCTCCTCTTGAAAGCCAAGCCGCGCGTAAAACGCGCACAGCGCAATTTCACACACCAAAATCACGCGCCGTGAGGCATATTTTTGCGAAAGCAGCCCCACTAACGCCGATGCGTATCCGTTGCCGCGATAAGCGGGATGTGTGGCCACGGCCGCGATGTAGGCCTCTTTTTCCGTAAGGCTGTACACGCCCGCCGTTGCCAGCAGCGTGCCGTGCGCTTGCACCGCCACAATATCCGCAAGGCCGCGCGCTGTGCGCATACACGCGTCGGAATAAAAATCATCACTGCAAACAGCGCCGCTTGCCAGCGAAATTAGCTGCGCAACAGCGCGCAAATCCGGCGCAGATACGCAAAACGCGGGCGCTGCGGGCAAGGCGGCGGGGCAGGGGGCAAGCGGCGGATGATACTGCATCAGCGCAATGCCGCGCGCTGAAAATCCCTCTGGCACAAAGCCGTCGGTTTTCACGCATTCGATGCCGCAAAAGTGCAAAAATGCGCAAACCTCCGCCGGATGCTTCACTTCGCCGCACAAGATAGCGGCATGCCCTGTTACGCACATCGCGGCGGATTTATCAATGCAATAAAAGCTGGTTTGCGCGGGATGCTGATGATACAGCGCGTAAGAAGTGCCCATCACCGTGCGAAAATAAGGCTTATCGCCAATGGCACGCAGAAATTCTTGGGCACTTTTGGCCTGCTTAATCATAGCGCGTTTACCAGTGCTTTATAATGCTCGCCCCGCGCTTCAAAATTGGGATATGCGTCAAACGAGGCGCACGCGGGCGAAAGCGAAACAATGTCGCCTGCCTTTGCCGCTTGGTGCGCAAGGCGCACGGCCTCGGGCAAATCTGCCGCGTGCAAAATGGCAATTCCGCTTTCGGCATAGCCTGCCTCGGCCTTTACTGCGGCTTCAATTTTATCTGCCGTTGGCCCTGTGAGAATCAGCAGCTTCACATGCGCAAGAAGCGCGGGCGCAAGCGGCTCAAACGGAATATTTTTATCGTATCCGCCCGCAAGGATAATCAGCTTTTGCGAAAACGCGCGCAGCCCTGCAATTACACGCGTGGGGCTTGTGGCAATAGAATCGTTATAATATTGCACGCCGTTTACAAGGCGCACAGGCTCTATGCGGTGCGCAACGCCCGCAAAGGTTTTGGCCACCTCGGCCATCGTTTCTATGGGCACCAGCGTGCGCACAGCCTCCATCGCGGCCAAAAGGTTTTCAATATTATGCTCGCCGCGCAGCGCAATTTCGCTTTTGTGCAAAATGGGCGTTTTTATGCCGCCCTCGGCCAGCGTAAGCATGCCGTCTGCGTCTAAATATGCGCCCTTTTCAAGCACCGACAATCGGCTAAACCAATAGCATTCGCCCTTTACATCGCTTTCCATTTCGCGCGTGATGGCGTTTTCAAAGCCCAGCACGGCCTTGCTGCCCGCCTTTTGGTATAAAAGCAGATTGCGCTTTGCGTCGATATATTCCTGCATATCCTTGTGGTGGTCAAGATGATTCGGCGTAACATTGGTTACCACGGCGATATCGGGCGATGTGCGCATGGAAATGAGCTGAAAGCTTGAAAGCTCCACCACGGCCCAATCGGTGGGGGCAATATCCGCCACCACAGGCAAAAGCGCGCGCCCAAGATTACCGCCAAGATGCACGGTTTCGCCTGCGGCACGCAGCATTTCGGCGATAAGCGTGGTGGTGGTGGTTTTGCCGTCGGAGCCTGTAACGGCAATAATTTTGCACGGGCACAATGCAAAAAACAGCTCCATTTCGCTGGTAACCGTGCTGCCCGCCGCTTTTGCCGCTTGCAAAGCGGGGGTGTAGTATTCAAAGCCCGGCGTGCGCATAATCAAATCTTTGCCTGCAAGGCCGTTTAAATAATCGTCGCCCAATGAAAACGAAACGCCCAGTGCTTTTAACTGTGCGCCGTATTCGCCAAAGCTTTCAAGCGGCTTTTTATCGCAAAGCGTAACCAAAGCGCCCTTTTGCACAAAAATTTCAATGCATTCCTTATGGCTGACGCCCGCGCCGATAAAGGCAATGGATTTTCCCTTCATGCTATCGTAAAATGCGGATATGTTATCCATACGATTCCCTCCAAAGAAGAATTTAGTATATTGATTGCGCATCGGCGATGGCACGGCCATCAGCACATGGCAATTGATATAGTATGATTATATGTATTATAGCACAGTTTCACGCTTGCTAAAATAGTAAATTTGGCAATTCGCGGATTGTATCGGCAATTTGTATATGATAAAATAGCATAGTAGTAAAAGTTCAGAAATAGGGGGAGAAAGCTATGGCAAGCGAAACCTTGTTTGGGCTGTTTGGCAGCCATCTGTTTGATGACCGTGTCATGCGCGAGCGCCTGCCGGATGCAACGTATGATTCCATGCGCCGCATTCGTGACGAGGGGCGCAGCTGGAATCCGGAGGTGGCCGATATTGTGGCAAACGCCATGAAAGATTGGGCCATCGAAAAAGGCGCTACGCATTATGTGCATTGGTTTAGCCCCATGACAGGCGCGGGCTCTGGCAAGCACGACAGCTTTATCGACGGCACCAAAAACGGCGAGCCGATTTTAAGCTTTTCGGGCAAGATGCTGGCAAAAGGCGAAAGCGATGCATCCAGCTTTCCGTCGGGCGGCCTGCGCGCCACCTTTGAAGCGCGCGGCTACACCACGTGGGACCCCACGTCCCCAGCCTTTGTGCTGGGCACCACGCTGTATATCCCCACCGCGTTTTGCGCCTACACGGGCGAAGCGCTTGACCAAAAAACGCCTGTTTTGCGCAGTATGCAAGCGCTGAATAAGCAGGCGCTGCGCGTGTTGCGCGCGCTGGGCGATACCGAAACGCTTTCTGTGCGCCCCACAGTGGGTGCCGAACAGGAATATTTTTTGGTAGACAAGGATTTACTGGATAAACGCCTTGATTTAAAGGTGTGCGGCCACACACTGTTTGGCGCAAAGCCGCCCAAAGGGCAGGAAATGGGCGACCATTATTACGGCAGCATTAACGAGCGCGTGCGCGGCTTTATGCGCGAATTGGATGACGAGCTTTGGCGGCTTGGCGTGCCTGCCAAAACCGAGCATAATGAGGCTGCGCCCGGCCAGTTTGAGCTGGCAAGCGTGTTTTCTACATCCAATATCGCGTGCGACCATAATCAAATTACGATGGAGCTTTTGTGCAAGGTGGCGCTGCGCCACGGCTTTGCCTGCCTTTTGCACGAAAAGCCGTATGCCGATGTAAACGGCTCGGGCAAGCATAATAACTGGAGCGTGGTTACAAACACGGGCAAAAACCTGCTGGACCCAGGCGAAAACGCCGCCAAAAACCCCGCGTTTTTGATGATGCTTTGCGCGGTGCTTACGGCTGTTGACGAATATGCCGACATGCTGCGCCTTTCGGCGGCGTGCCCCGGCAATGAATTTCGCCTCGGCGGGCACGAGGCACCGCCCGCTATTATCAGCGTGTTTTTAGGCTCGGTGCTTTCGTCCACTCTGCGCGAGCTTGCAACGGGGCATGTGCCCGAAGCGGGCGAAAAAAGCACGCTATTAACCGGCGTAAAAAGCCTGCCGCTTTTAACCTTAGATGATAACGACCGCAACCGCACCTCGCCGTTTGCCTTTACGGGCAATAAGTTTGAATTTCGCATGGTGGGCTCCAGCCAAAGCATCGGCCTTGCCAACGCCGTTACCAACGCGATTGTAGCGGATGTGCTGCACGATTTTGCCGATAAATTAGAGGGTGCGGGCAATATAAACGCCGCCATCGGCGAAATTGTGGCCGAAACATGGGCGCAGCATAAGCGCGTTGTGTTTAACGGCAACAATTACAGCGACGAATGGCGCGCCGAGGCTGAAAAGCGCGGCCTGCCGATGCTGCCCACCGTGGCAGACGCAGCCGCAGCCTTTTGCAGCGAAAAAAATATCCGCATGTTCGAGCGCACAAAGGTGTTTACCCCCACGGAATGCGCCTCGCGCTACGAAATGCTGCTGGAAAACTACGCCAAAACCCTGCATATCGACGCCGCCACCATGCTGGAAATGGCTGCCCGCAGCCTTTTGCCCGCGGGCTACGCCTATTTGCAAAGCCTTGCCAAAACCGATTATTACGCAGTGCAGGGCGGCTATACCTGCAAAAGTGCCAAGCAGCGCGTGCGGGCGCTTTGCGCCGCGCTTGACGCAGTGGACGCAGCCGAAAAGGCGCTGCGCAACGCCCTTTTGAAAATTGAGTGCGACGAAGATGCCAATGCACTGTCCACCGCAAAGGCGTATCAAGTGCTGTCGCAAAACGAAATGGCGATGCTGCGCTGTGCTGCGGACGCGTTAGAGGCCATTGTGCCGCGCGAGGCGTGGCCAATTCCGGATTATTGCGATTTGCTGTTTGATTTATAATACAATACAATTCGGCCCCCCAACTGCTTGTAAACAGCGTTGGGGGGCCGAATTTTCGCATATATGTAGTATAAAAAGGCACGCTTTCAAAATACGCTTGTGTGCTTGTGTGCTAAAAACGATAGCGAAATTCGGCAAAGCCAAAACGTCGCCATTTTTTATGCAAACGGTGTTTAGTTAGGCCTTTGCCGTAAAGGGTGCCGCGGGGTTTTGCGCGGCGGGCTGCATGGCCGATTGATAGGCAGATTTGGCGGCGGCCGTGGTGGTGCGCGTGGTGCCGCCCGCTACATAGGGCTTATGGCATTCCGCGCAGATACCCATGTGCAGCGTGACGCTGGAGGCAATTACCTCGCGCCCCTCTTGCCCAGCCTTTTGGCGGTTGCGCGTTACGTGTTCTTGCTCGTGCGCCATCACGGCAGTGGCGGCAGATTCAGGCCGAATGGCGGTAGGGGATTTAAAGGACACGCCGGGGTCGTTAGAGCCGTCTTGGTATTTGCGTGAAGCGCAGGTGCGGCATGGGCCGTTATACGGCTTTTTGCCGCCACCATCCAGCGCCCCGTTTTGCCCCGCCTTGCCACCGCCTTGCTGAAACGCGTTATTTTGCGCGGGTGCATTTTGCCCGCCGCCCTCGGCGTTTATGGCGGGGATGCCGCCGGCGGCATCCCCGTTTGCGCCCGCTAAAGGTGCGCTTTGCAAAGGCGCATTCTGCGCGGGCATAGTTTGCGTAGGTGTATAGGTAAGCGGCGCAAACCCGCCTCCAATAGCCCCCATCGGCATACTGCACCTCCTACCTTACATTCTTTAATCGTATCGTAGCACAAACCCCTGTTTCCTGCAAGGGCTTTTGCCAAAAGCGCCGTGTAACCCCCGCGCTTTTTATGCACTGTGCGGTATGAACCGCTTGTAGTTTGTGCAGATAAACTAAAAACAAGAAAGCAGGGGCTAATACAGCCCCTGCTTTGTTGTTTTTATAATCGCTTTTTCGCGCCGTAGATGCCAAAGGCGCAAAGAAGTGTAAGCTGCACGGTAAGCCCCGCAATGGCGGCATAAGTGGCACCCTGCATGTTAAACGCACGTATCAGCGGCGCGCTTACGATAGCCACCACGGCGATGCTTGCCAAATTGGCAATTACAAGGCCCTTTAATACACGCAAAATGGTCAGCAGCATCGAGGCAAACAGCACCAGCGCCGTGAGCACCGCCGCCACCACCATTGGCGAAAGCAAATAGGCGTATGCCTCGGCCTTTGCAGATACAAACACGCGCAGCCCCCATTTGCCAATCAGCGCCACGCCCAGCAGCCCCGCGGGCGCAAGCGCCGCAATAAAAAGCGACACCTTTGCCGTTATGGCCGCAAAGCCCTTTTTGTCCCCACTTGCCACGCGGCTTGAAATTAGCGTAATCAGCGGCGTAAATAGATAAGTTGCCCCCACCTGCAAAAGCAGAACAGGCGCTGTAACCGAGCTGTAAATGCCCATCGCCTCGGTGCCAAGCCCGCGCTCTAAAAACAGCTTTGGCAGGCTTGCCGCCGCAGTGCCCAGCACGCTGTACACAGCCAGCGGCGCGCATTCCCGTAAAAGCTGCCACGCGCCGCCGCCCGTTTGCCCTTTTACATAAGCACGCGCGTTTTTTACATCATAAAGTGCAATCTCGCCCCAAGTAAATGCCGACATTAATAAAAGCGTAAAAGGCAGGCTTTGCGTAAAATACAGCCCTGCGGCAAACGGCGCAAGTGTGGTAACGCTGCGCAGCAAATACGATTTGCCCGCCACATACAATTTGCCATCCTTTTGGCACATGCCATGCAGCACATCCGAAAGCGGCTCCGACAAACGATACAGCATATATAGCGCCACACAAAGGCGCTGCTGGGCGCTATAAGCGATGCAAAAGCTAAGCCCCACGCAAAAAAACGCCGCCGCGCCCGAGGTGATAAAGCGGCTTTGCAGATAGGCTTTTGCGCTGTAGCGGCTTTGCGCGTCCGACACTTGATACGTGCGCATGCCATACGAGGCCAGCGTGATAAAAACGTTTGATAAAGTCATCGCGGTGCCTAAAAGCCCCGATACCGCAAAGCCCGCAAGGCGCACCACCAAAATGGTGGTAAGCCAAGTGGCCATTTGATACAGCACCGCGCCAAGCGTGTTCCAAAAAAAATTGCGCTTCAGGTTTTCCTGCATGGCAATATCACCTTTCGGATAAAAGATTTGCGTTATTAATGCGGCTGCGCGCTTATTGCGCGGCTTTGCCCCGCGCCTTTGCGCCACTGTGTTGCATAGCCTTGTCGTGCGCCATTATTACGCAGCCATCGGCAAGGCCGTGCCCCTACCGTGCGGGCTTTATTGCGGCAATGCGTATTGTAAACAAGTAGGCACCGCCGCCAATTTATCGATATTTTTGCGATTGCGCCACGGCCAGCGCGTCACAGCGCTCGTTTTCTTTGTGGCCTGCGTGGCCTTTAATCCATTGATAGGTAAATTTGTGCCCCTCGCATAAATCCAGCATCTGCGCCCATAAATCGCTATTCAGCGCGGGCTTTTTGTCGGCTTTTACCCAGCCGCGTGCGCGCCAGCCCTTTGCCCAGCCCTTTTGCAGCGCGTCGATTACATATTTCGAGTCGCTGCACAGCGTGATATCGCAGGGCTCTTTTAAAAGCCGCAATGCGCTAATCAGCGCCATCATTTCCATGCGGTTATTGGTGGTGTCGGCTTCGCCGCCGCTGATTTCGCGCTGCGTGCCTTTGTAATCCAGCACGGCGCCCCAGCCGCCGGGGCCGGGGTTTCCGCTGCAAGCGCCGTCGGTATATATGGTAATTTGTTTCATAAACAATTCTCCTATTTTTAATATGCGCAAAAACCCTGTGCGACAGCGCGTATCGATAAAATGTCGCGCAAAGCGCATGAATGCAAAGCGCATAAATGCGCTGGCTTTTTTGCAAAAGCGGCGCAGGCTTGGCGGGTTTATTTGCAAAGGCGCTTTATGCTGCGCGTGAATATTCTTTGCTTATTATAGTTTAAAAACACAAAACTGTCCAATACTTTCTATGCACAAGCCTGCTGTGCGCCGCGCAGCAAAACGCCAATCCACACGGTAAACGCCAAAGCCGCAAGCCGCCGCAACACTTGACAAGTCTATCCATAAAAAGTACAATTAAACTACTAATAATGTACGGACTGCTATCGGCAATTCTTTTTCTACACAGAAGGTTAGAGATGCCTCTTCGGGTCATGTCTTTTATAGTAAGCGGCACGCATGCATCCGACAACGCTTTTCAGCGGCGGATGGGTATGAAACGCTTATACATTACTTAAAATAAAAAACATTGGCACAGCGCTTTCTGCCTGCCCGCTTTTTTGCGGCAGGCTTTGTTTTGTGGGCTTTTGTGCCGAAAAAACGGAGGATTTTAATGAACGAACAAAATAATACAGCACCGGCGGCCAATCGCGCGCCTCGCCAGCCACAGCCTGCGCCTTTGCGCCAAGCAAAGCCGCAGGGCCAGGCAAAGCCGCAAGGCCAAGCGAGAGCACAGGGCCAAGCAAAGCCGCAGGGGCAGGCAAGAGCACAAGGCCAAGCAAAGCCGCAAGGGCAAAAGCAGGCTGCGGGCGCAGCATTGCAGGCCACCCCTCGCGAGGGCACCGCGCAAAACACAGGCAAAAGCGGCGGCCAGCGGCGCGGATATTACCGCGGCAAAAAGCAAGCGGGGCAAGATGCCGCACCGGCTATCCCTGTGCGCATCATGCCGCTGGGCGGCCTTGACGAAGTGGGCAAAAACATCACGTTATATGAATGCCAGGGCGATATGATGCTGGTGGATTGCGGCCTTGTATTCCCCGACAGCGATATGTTTGGCATTGATTTGGTGATTCCAGATTTCACCTATGTGCTGCAAAACAAGGAGCGCATCAAGGGCGTTGTGATTACGCATGGCCATGAGGACCATATTGGCGCGCTGCCGTATTTGCTTAAAGAATTTAATTTGCCCATTTACGCCACACGTTTGGCGCTGGGGTTAATCGGCAATAAGCTGGAAGAGCATGGCCTGAAAGCCTCGGCCAAGCTGATGCAGATAGAGCCTAAACAAAAATTTAAGCTGGGCTGCTTTACAATCGAGCCCATCCATGTAAACCATTCCATTCCCGATGCCGTTGCGCTTGCCATCAGCTGCCCTGCGGGTGTCATTTTGCAAACAGGCGATTTTAAAATCGATTACACGCCCATTTCGGGCGGCCCAACCGACCTTGCCACCATTGCCGAATATGGCAAAAGCGGCGTGTTGGCGCTTTTATCCGATTCTACCAATGCCGAGCGTCCGGGCTTTACCGCTACCGAGCAAAAGGTGGGCGAAAGCTTTGCACGCTTGTTTGACCGTGCAGAAAAAAAGCGCATCATCATTGCCACGTTTGCATCTAATCTATATCGTGTGCAGCAGATTATCGACATTGCCGTGGCCTCTGGCCGCAAAGTGGCGGTGTCGGGGCGCAGCATGGTGAATAATACGCAAATGGCAATGGAGCTTGGCTATTTGCACGCGCCGGAGGGCGTTTTAATCGACATCGAAACCATCAATCGTTACCAGCCAGAGCAAGTGGTGCTCATCACCACGGGCAGCCAGGGCGAGCCGCTTTCGGCGCTTTCGCGCATGTCGGGCGGCAGCCATCGCAATGTGCATGTGGGCGTGGGCGATTTTATCATTATCTCCGCAAACCCCATTCCCGGCAACGAAAAAATGGTAACAAAGGTTGTCAACGCGCTGTTAAAGCTGGGCGCAGAAGTGATTTATGAATCCATGTACGACGTGCACGTATCGGGGCATGCCTGCCAAGAGGAGCAAAAGCTGGTTATCTCGCTGGCGCGCCCGCAGTATTTCCTGCCTGTGCATGGCGAATATAAGCAGCTTAAGCGCCATGCGATGACCGCGCAGGCGATGGGTGTGCACGAAAAGAACATTTATATCGGCGAAAACGGTGACAATATTATCCTTTCAAAAGACGCGCTTACCTTAGGCGAGGACGTAACGGCAGGCGCCGTGATGGTGGATGGCCTCGGCGTTGGCGACGTGGGCAACGTGGTTCTGCGTGACCGCCGCCATCTTTCCGAGGATGGCCTTGTGATTATCGTGGCAACCGTGGATGCCTCCACAGGCGAGGTGCTTGCGGGGCCGGATATCGTGTCGCGCGGGTTTGTGTATGTGCGCGAAGCGGATGAATTAATCGGCGGGGCAAAGGATATCGTGCGCGATGTGCTGGATAAATGCCGTGGCGAGCATGTGCGCGAATGGGGCAATGTGAAAATGCGCGTGCGCGAGGCCGTGTCGGCATATATGTATCGCCGCACAAAGCGCAGCCCCATGATTTTGCCGGTGCTGATGGAAGTATAGCTTTGTACGGCTAGGCAATAGATGCTGCGCGCTGATAATAGCGCGCAAGGCAGCCGAAACTGGGCATTGCCGCAGCGCCGCTTTTCTTAAAAGAGGGCAGCGTGTAAAGGCGAGGCGTTGCCTTTATCAATCAGAAAGGGGTGCTTGCCATGAAAAAACATTTAATCACCACGGATATGCTGCTGATTTTGCTTTCGGTGGCTGCATTTACGCTGGGGCTTGCGCTTTCAGTTTCCAATATCGCATATTTCATCCCTGTTTTAATTGTGTTTGCCATTATTGCAATTTTGCTTTTATTTAATAGGCGCAGGCTGCGCACCATGATTTCGTTTATCATTCAAGGCAAAAAAGATACGCCCGCTGCGCGGCAGTTTACCTTGCAAGAATTGGCGCTGCCCATCGTGGCACTTTCGGGTAAAAATATCGTTTGGTACAATGCGGCTTTCCGTGCAGATTTGTTAAACGGCGAGGATGCGTGCCTATCACCCATTTCGCGCCTTGTGCCAGGGCTTGACCTTGCAAAGGTGGCCGAAAAGGGCGGGCAGGATGTGCTGGTGGACACAAGACGCTTTACCGTGTACGGCGGCGGCATGCAGGGCGAAGGCTTATTTGTGGCCTATTTTATCGATAATACCACGCTGAAAACGATGGCGGCAGAATATTCTGCCGCGCGCCCCAGCGTGCTGATTATCACCGTAGACACCTATGACGAAATTTTAAAAGAGCTTAAGGAAAGCGAGCGCGCGCGCATCGCCAGCGCAATCGACCTTGCGCTGGAACGGTTTATCGGCAAAACCACTGGCTTTTTGCGCCGCATATCCGCTTCTCGCTACATTGCAGTGGTAGAGGAACGGCATATGAAAGAAATGGAAAACGCGCGTTTTGACGTGTTAGACACGGTGCGTGCCATCGGCGACGAAAACATCACCGTTACGCTGTCTATCGGCGTGGGGCGCGGGGGCGCAACCTTGCACGAGTGCGAGGCGATGGCCATGCAGGCGCTGGACATGGCGCTTGGGCGCGGCGGCGATCAGGCCGCGGTTAAAAGTGCCGAGGGCTTCGAGTTTTATGGCGGTGTTTCGCGCAGCGTAGAAAAACGCAGCAAGGTAAAAAGCCGCATTGTGGCTACGGCGCTGCGCGATTTGATGCAGCAGTGCGACAGCGTGCTGATTATGGGGCATCGCCTGTCGGATTTAGACAGCGTAGGCAGTGCGGTGGGCATGCTGCGCTTTTGTAAAATCTGTCAAAAGCCGGCAGCCATCGTGGTAAACCAAAAGCAAAGCCTTGCCGAAAACCTGATACGGCAATTTTGTGACGCGGGCTTTAAAGACGATTTTGTTTCTGCCGACGAGGTAGAAAGCGCCATTAGCGACAAAACACTGTTAATTGTAGTAGACACGCATCTTGTAAACATGCTGGAAAGCCCGCGCATTTATGAAAAATGCAAAAACGTTGTGGTGATTGACCATCATCGAAAATGCGTGGGACATATCGACAATGCAGTGGTGTTTTATCACGAGCCATATGCTTCAAGCGCGTCAGAGCTGGTAAGCGAGCTTTTACAGTACATCAAAGACAAAGACGACAAGCCAACGCCCCTAGAGGCGCAGGCACTTTTGGCGGGCATTATGCTGGACACGCGCTCGTTTTCGCTGCACACTGGCGTGCGCACGTTTGAGGCGGCCGCCTATTTGCGCCGCATGGGCGCGCAAACACAAGAGGTAAAAAAGCTGTTTGCGTCCTCGTTTGAGGATTATGCCTATCGCGCACAGCTGGTTACAGATGCTACTTTGCACGCGGGCTGTGCCGTGGTAGTGTCTGATGAATTGCCGCAGGATATGGGCGTGGTGGTGCCGCAGGCGGCCAACGATTTATTAACGATTGACGGCGTAGAAGCCAGCTTTGTGGCGGTTACATCGGGCGAACAAATTATGGTTTCTGCACGCAGCATGGGCGCTGTGAACGTGCAGGTGATTATGGAAAAGCTTGGCGGCGGCGGGCATTTAACAATGGCGGGCGCGCAGCTGCGTGATAAAAGCCTAGAAGAGGCGCAGGCCATGATTTTTGAAGCGATTGACTGGTATCGCGACAGCCAGCATAAAGACAAATAAAACGGGCAAAGCCCATACAAAAAGCCCCAAAATTTTAACGAAACGGAGTTTTCAACATGAAAGTAGTGTTAAAGGCCGATGTGAAAACCATCGGCAAAAAAGGCGAGATGCACGAAGTGTCTGACGGATACGCGCGCAATTATCTGTTTCCGCGCCAGCTTGCAAAAGAGGCAGACGCAGCTGCGGTAAACGAAGTGAAAAATAAAGTGGCCGCAGAGGAGTTTCACGCGGCTACGGCTTTGGCCGAGGCCAATGCCCTTGCAGAAAAACTGAACGGTAAAAGCCTTACCATCAAAGCCAAAGCGGGGCAGGGCGGGCGCTTATTTGGCGCTGTAACAACAAAGGATATCGCACAGGCCGTCAGCGAGTATTTGGGCGCGCCCTTTGATAAACGCAAAATTGTGCTGGCAAAGGAAATTAAAAATTACGGACGCTATGAAGTGGACGTGAAAATATTTCCAAAGGTTGGCGCCAAAATCACGGTAAACGTGGAAGAATAAAAATATCCCCCAGAGAGGAATCGGCAAAATATGAACGAATTATCGCTATCTTTGGAAACAATGGGCGTAAACTTGCCCTATAGCATGCAAGCGGAGCAGGCGGTGCTTGGCGCGGCAATTCTGGACGCAGACACCATCCCCAAGATGGTGGAGCTTTTGCGTGCAGAAATGTTTTATGCGCGCCAAAACGGCGAGATTTTTTCCGAGATTGTGCGCCTTTTCACAGGCGGCGCGCCCGTGGATTTTGTTACGCTGCTGGGCGCCGTGGAGGATGCGGGCGTTTTTGACGGCACCGATGAAGGCAAGGTGTATCTGACCACTCTGGCCGAAACCGTGCCCAGTATTTCGCATGTAGATTCCTACATAAAAATCATTCACGAAAAATATTTGGTGCGTCAGCTGATGAACGCGGCCAAAACCATTTTGGAGCAAACCGGCGAGGAAAGCGATGCCGACCTTTTGCTGGAAAGCGCCGAACAAAAAATTTACGAAATTCGCTCTGGGCGCGACAGCAGCGCCCTTACCCCCATTTCCAGCGTAATATTAGACACGTACGCCCATTTGCAGGAAATTTCCGGCCCCAATCGCGACCAATACTTGGGCATCCCAACGGGCTTTACCTATTTGGATACAATGCTTACAGGGCTTGGGCGCTCCGATTTGGTTATTTTGGCCGCACGCCCTGGTATGGGTAAAACCTCGTTTGCGCTGAATATCGGCACCAACGTGGCCAAAAAGCGCGGCGTGCCCGTGGCCATTTTCAGCCTTGAAATGACAAAGGATCAGCTGGTAAGCCGTATCCTTTCCAGCGAGGCCGCTATTGACAGCCAAGCGTTTCGCACAGGCGGCCTTTCTACCGAGGATTGGGTGGATTTGGCGCGCGTGGGCGATGTACTGGCAAAAACCAATATTTATTTGGACGATACGTCCAGCATCACCATCCCCGAAATTAAGGCAAAGGTGCGCCGCATTAATCAAGACCCCTCGCGCCCCGACATCGGCCTGATTATCATCGACTATCTACAGCTGATGAGCACGGGCAAGCGCTCAGAAAACCGCGTGCAGGAAATTTCCGAGATTACGCGTAACATGAAGGTGATGGCCAAAGAGCTGAATTTGCCGGTTATCGCGCTTTCGCAGCTGTCGCGTTCGGCAGAAAAATCCGGCCGCGCAGACCATCGCCCCGTTCTTTCCGATTTGCGCGATTCCGGCTCTATCGAGCAGGATGCGGATGTGGTGCTGTTTTTATACCGCGAAGCATATTATGATAACGGCGAAGAGGCCGACACCAGCGTGGCGGAATGCATTGTGGCCAAAAACCGTCATGGCGAGGTAGGCAAGGTGGATCTTGCGTGGGACGGCGCGCACACGCGCTTTACCAATGTGGACTATAGCCATGGATAAGCCGGCGCGTAATCAGGCATCCTTGCCTTTTGCGGCGCATAGCGCAATCCGGCAATATCAAATGATTCAAAGCGCAGACATAGTCATTGTGGCCTTGTCCGGTGGGGCAGACTCGATGGCTTTGTTTCGCTTTTTGCTTTGTGAGGCAAAAACGCTTGGCATAAAGGTGCGCGCGGCGCACGTAAACCACGGCATGCGCGGCGAAGAAAGCGATGCCGACGAAGCGTTTGTGCGCAAGGTGTGCAAACAGCACGGCGTTGCGCTTTACGTAAAACGGCTGATTTGCGCGGGCGAGCACAGCGAGGAATGGGCAAGGCGCGAGCGCTATGCCTTTTTGGATACACTGATTACAGCGCCCAATATCAAAATTGCCACTGCGCACACAGCCAGCGACAATGCCGAAACCGTGCTGTTTAATCTAGCGCGCGGCGCGGGTGTGCGGGGTGCATCGGGCATTGTGCCTGTGCGGGGCGCGTTTTGCAACACGCAATGCCCGCAAAGCGCCGAAAGTACAGCATCGGCAAAATGCGCAGAAAACGAAGAAACAGCAGAAAACGCAGCCGCTGCACAAAACCCCGAAGCCGCAGCCACTGCGCAAAGCGCCGAAAGTGCGGCCGCTGCACAAAGCGCGCCTATGCACGCGGCATATATCCGCCCGCTGCTGTTTGCTACGCGCAGCGCGGTAGAACGCTATTGCGCCGAAAACGCGATTGCCTATGTAACCGATGCCAGTAATTTAACCGATTTGTATGCGCGCAACCGTATTCGTCGGCAGCTGCTGCCCTTGCTCAACAGTGTGCATCCGGGTGCCGAGGGGGCCATTGCACGCTTTGCGTGCGAAATGCGCGAGGTGGACGATTATATGGCAAGCGAAGCGGCAGCGCTTTTGCAAAAGGCGCAAAGCACAGCACGGCGCGGCGATGCCAATGCTATGCTGCGCAGCGGCCAAGTGTTTTACGATGCAGCTTGCTTGCGCGGGGCACATCCCGCGCTGCAAAAGGCGGCGCTGGCGCAAGTGATGCGCCCTTATTGCGCGCCAGATAAAGCCCTTATCGATAAAGCGGCGGCGCTTTTGCAAAAGCGCGCAGGCCGCTTGCAAATTGCGCGTGCACACACACTTTCGCTTGCACACGGGCGCGTTTCGGTGCTGCCAATGCCGCAAAAATTGCCCCAAAGCGCCGCAACGCTGCCTTTAACCGAGGGGGTTTTGCCGTTTTCGGGCAGCTTTTCCCTAAAGGTGCAGTGCCTATCGTATGAAGATTTTATTAAATCTGCAAAAGTTCAAAAAAAAGACTTATTTTTTTACGCAGATTATGGTAAAATAGCGAGTAATAGCTTCTTTCGCACACGCCAAACAGGCGATTCGTTTGCGCCAATTGCAAGAAAGGTGACAAAATCGCTGAAAAAGCTGTTTATCGAGGACGGGGTTTTGCCTGCATGGCGCGATACCGTGCCTGTGCTTGTCTGTAACGATAGGGTGCTTTGGGTGCCGTTTTACGGCTTTTGCGAGGGCCTTTTTCCGCAGGAGAACACAAAAACTGTAATTACCATTACATTATTACAAGAGTTGGAGGAACTATAAATGCATGAGGACGTTTTAAAGGTGCTTTTGTCTGAACAGGAGATTGCAGATAAGGTTGCCGAAATGGGCAAGCAAATCAGCGAGGATTATAAGGTCGGAAATTTGATGCTTGTCACGGTGCTGAAGGGTGCCGTGGTATTTCTGGCAGACATTATGCGCAAAATAGATATTCACGCGGAAATTGATTTCATGGTGGTGTCCAGCTATGGCGCAGGCGTGAAATCCAGTGGCGTTGTGAAAATCATTAAAGATTTAGACGTGGCGCTTGAGGGCAAAGATATCCTGATTATCGAGGATATCCTGGATTCCGGCCTTACGTTAAATTACATCAAAGAGCTTTTACAAAGCCGCAACCCCGCATCCATCAAAATTGCCGCCCTGCTGGACAAGCCCAGCCGCCGCAAGGTGGATTTGCAGGCCGATTATGTTGGATTTGTAGTGCCCGATGAATTTGTGATTGGCTATGGCCTTGATTTCGACGAAAAATATCGCAACTTGCCGTACATCGGCGTGTTAAAGCCGGAAGTGTATTCCAATTAGGAGTGAAGAATATTGATTAAAAAACCACGCAGCAGCGGCGTAATCTTAATTGCCGTTCTAGGGCTGATTCTTTTGGTATTTATGCTGTATCCGCAGCAAAAAGGGCAAACCTTTAAATATTATGAAATAGTGGACTATTTCGAGCAAGGCCAGGTTGAGGATTTTAATTACGACCTCAATAACGGCAATTTGCAAATGAAGCTTGCAGACAAGCCTGAAAAGGTGGTTTATAAGCTTAACTACGCGCCGCTGTTATTAAATAATTTGGACGAATACCGCGAAATCCGCATGGAAAAAGCGGGAACGCCCATGACCTATGATATCATTTGGCCTGTGGAAACACCCGCGTGGATGACGATGATTCCGTTCTTCGTGCTGATTTTGCTGTCGCTTGGCATCTTTGGCTATATGATGTATGCACAGTCCGGTGGCGGCAAGGCGATGAACGTGGGCAAGGCAAAGGTGAAAAACCAAGCCGACGAGGGGCGCAAAGCCACATTTAAAGACGTGGCGGGCGCAGACGAGGAAAAGGAAGAGCTGGAAGAGATTGTGGCTTTCCTGAAAAACCAGCAAAAGTTTAATACGCTGGGCGCGCGCATTCCGCATGGCGTTTTACTGGTGGGCCCTCCGGGCACAGGTAAAACCCTTTTGGCTCGCGCTTGCGCGGGCGAGGCTGGCGTGCCGTTTTACTCCATTTCTGGTTCCGATTTTGTGGAAATGTATGTGGGTGTGGGTGCGTCCCGCGTGCGCGATTTATTTGATAAGGCCAAAAAATCTGCGCCTTGCATCATCTTTATTGACGAAATTGACGCCGTTGGCCGTCAGCGTGGCGCAGGCCTCGGCGGCGGGCACGACGAGCGCGAGCAAACCTTAAACCAGCTTTTGGTTGAAATGGACGGCTTTGGCGCAAACGAAGGCGTTATCGTAGTGGCGGCCACCAACCGTGCAGATATCCTTGATAAGGCGCTTTTGCGTCCGGGCCGTTTTGACAGGCAAGTGTATGTGGGCCTGCCCGATGTAAAGGGCCGCGAGGAAATCTTGCAGGTGCACACAAAAAATAAACCGCTTGGCCCCGATGTAAACCTTGCCACCATTGCCAAAACAACGGCAGGCTTTACGGGTGCCGATTTGGAAAACTTGGTCAACGAGGCCGCGCTGCTTGCCGCAAAACGCGGGCGCAAGGCCATTACCGAGCGCGATATCGAGGAGGCCAGCATTAAGGTGGTGGCAGGCCCCGAAAAGAAAAGCCGCATTGTTACCGAGGACGAAAAGCGCCTTACCGCCTATCACGAGGCAGGCCACGCAATCACCACGTTTTTCTGCAAATCGTCTGACCCTGTGCATCAAATTTCAATTATCCCGCGCGGCATGGCGGGCGGCTTTACCATGAGCCTGCCCGAAAAGGATTCCAACTATATCACCAAAAAGAAGATGGAAGAAAAAATCATCATTCTGCTTGGCGGGCGCGTGGCCGAAAAGCTGGTGCTGGACGATATTTCCACGGGCGCGTCTAACGACCTTGAGCGCGCCACAGGCGTGGCACGTTCGATGGTGATGCGCTATGGCTTTTCAGAGCGTCTTGGCCCCGTGGTGTACGGCACCGAGCCGGGCGAAACCGTCTTAGGGCGCGATTTTAACCAAAGCCGCAACTATTCCGAAAACATTGCCAGCGAAATCGACGCAGAAATCCGCGAAATGCTGGACGAAGCGTTTGAGGGCGCCAGCCAAATTCTTTCAAAGCATATCGGTGCGCTGCACACAGTGGCAAAAGCACTGATGGAACGCGAAAAGCTTTCCGGCGAGGAATTTAAAACCTTGATGGACGGCGGGGAATTGCCGCCGCTTGTTGTGGATGAGCCTGTTAAAGCCGAAAAGCCCGCAGACGCAGGCACCGTGCCCCCCGCGCAGGAAAACGCCGCGCAAGACGCGCAAGGCGCCGCAGCGCCCCAGCCTGTTGCCGATAGTGCCGACACTGCCGAAAGTGGCAATAGTGCTAAAAGTGCTGAAACGCCCGAAACCGCTGCGCCGTCTGCGCCGCAAACCGAGCCGGCACAAGTAACCGTGCAGGAAACGGACAAAGACGATACCGAAAAAGATTCCTAAAAGCCATATAGTATAACAATAAACGCGCTGCCATATATGCAAACTTGCATGTATGGCAGCGCGTTTAGTTGTCAAAAAGTGCAGGTATAAATGCGGCGCGTAGCAAGCGAAACCAAACGCTACGAATACAATGCACGCTTCAAAAAAGCGCGTAAGCGACAAGAAAAGCCATGCGGCTTCGCCGCATGGCTTTTCTTATGCATTGTGCGATTCTTCCTCGTGGTTATTCTTGATTTCAAAATGAATCAAGAAGCTTAATAATGCGCGCAAAATGATAATAGCGCCCAAAACCAAAAGCTCGCTCATTTCGTGAATGAGCACGGTTTTTAAAATCTCGGCAGCCATTTTGAATTCAAGCCCTGTGGCAAGGCCGTTCGCAAGCTCAAATTTAATGGGATGGCGGCCATGCAAAAACGTGTTTTTCAAGTAATGCCAAAATGCCTGCACCGCCGACACCGTCACTACAAAAATGCCAACAAATTCCGCAGCAGAGATAATATAAGGCAGGATAAAATCGGTAAACTCTTTAATTGCCATTGGGGTTAATCATTCCTTTCTTGGGTGAAACAGCAGCACGCTGCCGAAGCTTGGCATTGCAAAAACCAATTGAAATGCCGCTTTTGCGCGAAAACACACAAAAACCAAAGTGTTCCAAAGCATTTGCAAAAGCATGTGTGCGAATGCACGGTTTTGTTATATTGTAACCGATTTTGCACAATTATGCAAGGCATAAGCGCATTGCATGGCGCTTTGTGCATTTTTGCTTTTTTTCGCGCAGGCAGCGTTGTACATATTTTTCGCTTGCGCGCCATAAAATGAAGCGAAAGGCGTGATGTGCGTGGCAAGGCAGACGTATTTGAAAAATGCGGCAATTTTAACGGCAACCGGCCTTGTTTTGCGCGCGGTGGGCATGGTGTTTCGCATTTATGTGGCGGGGCGCATCGGCGCCGAGGGCATGGGGCTGTATCAGCTTGTGCTTACGGTGTACAATTTGGGCGTCACGTTTTCAACGGCAGGTATCACCATTTGTGCCACGCGCCTTGCGTCCTTTGCGATGGCGCACGGCAAAGCGCCTGGGCAGGCCATGCGGCGCGTATTAAGCTTTGGCAGTGTGCTGGGCTGCGTGTGTGGCGTGGGCATGTTTTTGCTAGCGCAGCCGCTAAGCGATTATGTTATGCACGATGCACGCGGCGCTTTATCGCTTTGCGTTTTAGCCCCAAGCTTACCGTTTATGGCAAGCTCGGCTGCGCTGCGCGGATATTTTATCTCCCTGCGCGAGGTGCGGCCAAACGCAAAGGCACAGCTGTTTGAGCAATTTGTGCGCATTGCCTTTGTGGCAATTATCATAGATTTTGCCATGCCCTATGGCATGGGCGCTGTGTGTGCCGCGGTGCTGGCCGGCAATACCGTCAGCGAAATATTATCATGGTGCTATATGCTGCTGGCCTATCGCAAAATCAATCGCACACAGGGTGCGCAAAGCAACGCGAGTGCGCCGCAGCAGCAAGACGCGCCGCCATCTGTATACCATATTTTAACGCCCATCGCAGCCAATCAATATCTTACGGCGTTTTTGCGCACGTTTGAAAATGTGATTATTCCGTCCAGCCTTGCTCTATTTACCAAAAGCCGCGAGCTGGCACTTAGCCAATTTGGCGCATTAAAGGGCATGGCTATGCCGGTACTATTTTTTCCGTTTTCGTTTTTAACCACGCTTTCCACGCTTTTAATGCCGGAAATTACCGATGCGTTTTTAAAAAAGCAAAATAAAACATTGGAGCATTTGATTCGGCGCACCATGCTGATTACCTGCGTGCTTTCGGCAATGGCGGGCGGCGTGTTTGCGCTATTTGCACAGGAAATTGGGCAGCTTTTCTATCACAGCGCCGAAATCGGGTTTTATCTGGCGGTGCTGGGGCCGCTGGCACCGTTTATGTATGTGGAAAGCATGGTAGACAGCATTTTAAAAGGCATGGACGAACAGCTTGCCACGTTTAAATACAGCATCATCGATTCGCTTTCGCGCATTGTGCTAATTTATCTTTTAGTGCCGCGCTTTGGCATGCAGGGCTTTTTGGTAGTGATGCTGGTGTCAAATTTGCTCACCAGCTTGCTGAATGTACGCCGCCTGTTTTGCGTGACGGGTCTTGCGTTCGACTGGAGCGCATGGGTGGCAAAGCCGCTGTTTGCCGTTTGCTTATCGGCAGTGGCAGAACATTTTGTGTTTGCGCCGCTTTTGGCCAAAGCCTTGCCGCTATGGGCGTGGACAGTGGTGGGCGCGCTTTTAACGGCGGCGGCATTTTGCCTGGTGCTTTGGCTTGTGGGCGGCATCTCTATGAAGGCCCTGCAAAAGAAAAGGGGATAGACGCTATCCGCGCTTTTCGCTTTCTGCCAGCGAAAAGGCGCATCCGCAATAATTTTGACGGTAAAGCCCATATTCGGCAGAAAGCGCTAGGCTGCGCTTATAGCCGTTTTTCTTTTTAAAATCCGCCGCAAGATACGCAACGCCCCATTCCTTTTCAAGCGCAAAGCCGATTTCGTTTAGCTTTGCGCTGTTTTTGTGTGGGCTGATGGAAAGCGTGGTGGTAAAATAATCAAAGCCGCCTTCTTTTGCGGCCTCGGCTGCCTTTGCAAGGCGCAAGCGGTAGCAGGCAAAGCAACGTTCGCTGCCCTCTGGCAACGCTTCAAGGCCTTTTACAGCGTCATAAAACAGCGCGCTTTGCAATGCGTGCTCTCGAAAGGCAACGGCGTTTTGCGTGGGCATAGCGGCGGCAAGGCGCTTTGCCTCGGCTTGGCGGCGCAGATACTCGGCTTCGGGCGCGATGTTCGGGTTAAAAAAATCCACAGTAATGGCAAAATAGCGGTTTAAATATTCCAGCACATAGCTTTCGCATGGGCCGCAGCATGCGTGCAGCAAAAGCGTGGGTGTTTTGCCGCTGCGGGTAATGTCGGCCAGCGTTTTTTCTAAATGTAATTGATAATTTTCCATTTTTTTAAACAGTCCTTTCCTATCAATGGCGCGCAAAATGCGCCAAATGCGTTTTGCATGTCAAGCTTTTGCAAATGCAGTTGTGAATTGCTTTTCATACAATGTTACAAAAGCTTTAAAAGTTCTAACAAATTTTGTTCACAAGATCCCTGTATACTATAGTTATGCGACAGGGACACAGCAGCTGCTTTGCCCTGTGGTGCATAGCTTAAAAAGCACATTCAATGCACCGATATAACCCTTATGGGAGAAGCCTCCTTATGGGAAAAATATAACCAGCTAAAAAGTCGGCTCGCCCTTTATCAAGGGCCGGCCGGCGGCCAAAAAACTCTTTTGTGCGCGGGCGCTTGCAAACGCTGAATAACAGAAAGGCGCTTGCATCCCGCACGCAAAAGTTTATATAGATTTTAAAAAGCGCGTGTGTTTGATTGTAAGCACACGCGCTTTTTGCGCCCAAAGCCTGCACAGAAAGCCGAATTTGCATCGCAATTACACGCGCTGCTTAAGTGCTTTCCTCCGCATTATAGTACAGCTTACTACAAAAAGGCAAGAAAAAAGAAAAATTCATCAAAAACCCCTTGCAATTTTTGCCGAAACGAAGTACATTAAGTAACGGAGTGGGCTTCGCAGTATCCGCAAAAATGTACCCGAAGCCTGATGATGTACATGAAACATAACCGTGAATTTGAAACAGGGGCAAATGCCTTTATTGTAGATAATATGTTCTCCTGCGTGGCCTATTGGACGTGCTCGGGCGCGCTGATTGCAAAGCTGACGCAGTATTTTGGCTTTTCTTTATCCGTTTCCAATATGCTGCTGTCGTTTCAATCCATGCTGCTGGTTTTGCAGCTGTTTGGCGGCTATGCCTATGGCCGTGCAGAAAACCGACATCACTTTTTAAAACGCTATAATCTGGTGTGGCGCATTCTCTTGCCAATTGTGCTGCTTTCGCCGCTATTGCCCAAAAGCATTGGCGGCATCGTAATGGTGGTGGCGCTATTTTCAATGGTGGCAGGCTTTCAATTTATTTCGCCCGGCCAAAATGCATGGATGATCAGCTGCGTGGAGGGCAAGGTGAAAAGCAGCTATTATTCCACGCGCGATTTGTGCTTTATGGTGATGTTTACCGCTGTTAATTTTTTGTTTGGCATCATTGTGGATGGCACGGTATCGAAAGGCAATGCGCTTGTGGGTTTTGCGCTTTTGGGTGTGATTGAAGCGGTGCTTTTGGGTGTTAGCGTGTATTATCTGCTGCGCAAAATGCCCCCGCCGGGCGAGGCGCACGCGCGCGAGAAGGGCACGTTTTGGACATCGGTTTTGCTGCCGCTTCGGGATAAAACCTTTGCAAAGATTTTGCTGTTTAACATGGTTTGGAATATGTCAAACGCCTTTATCGGCAGCTTTGCCGCGCTGTATCAAATCCGCGTGCTGGAGTTAAACTATGTGTATGTGGTGTTTTGGTCCACGCTGGGCAATGTGTTGCGCGTGGTTTCCATTCCGCTTTTTGCACGGATGGCCTCGCGCATTGGCTGGAAAAAGGTGGTTACCATCGGCATGGGCCTCGTGCTCTTAACGGGCGTGCTGTGGATGTTTACCACAAAGCAAACCTATGGCTTGATGTTTCCCATTGTCAGCCTTTTGGCGCCGGTGCCCAATGGCGCACTGGGCGTGGGGCTGTTTCAGTTTCAGGTGCAAAACTGCCCGCCGGAAGAAACCAGTATTTATTTTTCCACCACGGCAGCGCTGGGCGGCTTGTCGGCCATTTTGGGCACATCCATGTGCTCAACACTGGTAGAGGTGCTTACGCGCCAAAGCGCCACACCCGCCTATTGGCTGGTATTCGGCGTGGGCATTGTGGGCATCGCGATTACGATGGCATTAACACAAAGAGCCCCGCTAGAAAAACGATAAAAAACGGCCGCCGCAAGTTTTTATAAAACTTGCGGCGGATTTTTGTTTTTATATATATTTTTTTGCGTTTGCGGCTATAAGGTCAACAGTGCCAAAACCTCGGAAATGCGATGCCGCCCTTGCGCCTCCACCAAAAGCCGCGCTTCGGCATAAATTTGCTCGCGCGCGTAGCGCATAAATTCGCGCGCCATCTCAAGGTCGTGTATGCGCCCTGCGCCACAGGCAAGATTGTGTTCCATCGCGGCAATGCGGCTGATTGTGCGCTCGCAGCGCAAAATCATGGCGCTATATACCGCCTGCTGCGAAGCGAGCTGTGCTGCCGATGCTTTAATCATCTGTAGCATACGCCGCGCGCTTTCTAAACCGTCGATTTCGCTGCAAAGCGCCGTGTGTGCATTTGTGCTGGCTTGATAGATGCAAAGGCGCAGGCCGCATGCGTCGGCGGTAATTGTGCTTTCGGTTTTGCAGATAGAATCGCACGGCAGTGTAAGCAGATGGGCACCATTTTCGCGCGTGAATACAAGGATTCCCTCTTGCAGCCCCTCGCTGTTTGCGCCTTTGCTGCACAAAAGCACTTGCAGCTGCTGGGTATCGTTTTGATCTGCTGCGTCATTTACGGCATCCAAAAATGCATCCAGCCCGTCCATATAAGCGGTAATGTTACCGCCGGATAGGGTGAATGGCTCCTCGGCGCACGCTCTTGACAGCACGCCGCAAAATAAAATTTGCCCGTTTAATGACGCGTATGTTTCCATTGTACACCTGCTTTTCGCCTTCCGATTTGCTGCGCCAAAATGTGCGTTATCCTTAACGATATAATCGGCACAATAGCGCACAACTTAATATATCGGCAAAATTGTATTGTGCACCACCCAGTTTTACATGCGGTTATTTGCGGTATTTATAATACAGTCAGATGATTTACAATTGTGAAATTTTTTGACTTTAGAGGCTTTTTTGCACAAAGTTCATTGATTCGACCAAAGTGCTATGGTATACTTTATGGGTATTCAACGCTATTTGCTGCTTGTAACAGGAGGGAAGAACGATGAAAAAACAGTTGATGGCCTTATTTGTTGGCGTTTGTGCGTATGTTCTTCTTGCACCTACCGCGCTGGCAACAAGCAATGCTGCGCGCGCAAGAGATATTGTAACAGAGCTGCGGCAGGGCGATGTGTCGCCCGAATGGAGCGCAGATTTATTGAAAAACAGTACAAGCATCGAAACGCTTTACACGTTGGCACAGCATTTTGACGCACAAGAAGTTGCCCAAACCACCGATATTCACGAGGATATCTTGGTGTATATTCAGGCGCTTTACAATGTGCTGGGCAAAGATGCCGAGGCCGTGCGCACTGTGCTGTTTAAAGAGCAAGCGCCTTTGGCACCAACCGGTGGGCGCGCACAGGCACTGCAAATTTTAAGCGACTTACAGCGTGCGGGTGTGTCTGCGGATTGGGCCGCGGATATCAGCGCCCATGAACGCGAGATTGAACAGATGCTTGCACTTGCAAAACAGTATACACCGCAGGAACTAAACGAGGTAACGCGCGAGGAGCGCATTGCGATGATGGCGTATTTTAAATCCTATTATGAACTGAATGGTTTTTATGAGCAAGAGCTGGAGCTGGTGCTTGCGCAAAAGGATATACCGGGCTACGACAATGTGTTGCACACTCCGTCTGTGCACAATGGCACGGCGATGCAGCCCAGCATTACCAACGTAAAACCGCTTGTGCCTGCCAGCGAGCCTCTGCAAACCCAGCATGCGCTGAATATGGAGGGCTTTGTAAACACGGTGGTTGCCGTGGTGCTGTGCGTTGGCATATTTGCAGTTTTGGTGCTGCTGTTAAAGCGGCACGACGAAAAACGCCACCGCAGAATATAAACCTGCGCGCGCATTTGTGCCTGCGCGCGCGGCACAGCTATCTTAAACAATACAATCAATATCAAAAGCGCAGAAAAGCAAGGTTTTGCTTTTCTGCGCTTTTGTTTGTTTGCGGGGTAAACGGGATATAACGCGTTTGCGCGTATTAAACCTCCAAGTGCGTTTTGCCTTTTATACAGCGCGTTGCTGCTTTACCATTTCTTTACAAAGCGCATACAAAACCACGGTATTTGTAAAATTGCATTGCGGGTATACTAAGCATGTACCAAAGAAAAGAAAGAAGGATTTTACAAATGAAGAAGATTTGTGCAATAACCCTTAGCGCCATTATGGCCCTTTCGCTTGCCGCATGCGGCAGCGCGGCACCCTCGGCACCGTCCGCCTCTCTTGGCACACCCGATGCTTCCTCGTCTTTGCAGGGGGGCGCGCTCAGCGGCAAGGTGGGCTTGGGTGGCTCTACATCGGTAGAAAAGGTGATTGGCGCTTTAAATGAAGCGTTTATGCTGCAAAACAGCGGTGTAACCGTAACCTATGATGCCACAGGCTCCGGCGCCGGCATTACCGGCGCGCTGGACGGCTCTTTGGATATCGGCCTATCTAGCCGCGATTTAAAAGATAGCGAAACAGGCCTAATTGCAACGCCTTATGCGCTGGACGGCATTGCCGTGATTGTAAATAAGGAAAACACCGTTGACAATTTAACCATTGAGCAAATTGCAAAAATAGCCACCGGTACCATCAAAAACTGGAAAGAAGTGGGCGGTGCGGATATGGAAATCGTGTTTTTTGGGCGCGAGGCTGGCTCTGGCACGCGCGACGGCTTTGAAAGCATCGTCAAGGTAGCCGATAAATGCGCATACAGCGAGGAATTAACCACTACAGGCGCCGTTGTAGGCAAGGTGCAGGCCTCGGCGGGCGGCATCGGCTATGCGTCGCTGGCTTCTGTGGACGAAAAGATAAAGCCCGTTAGCGTAGAGGGTGTTAACGCAAGCGAAGAAACCGTTTTAAATGGCACTTACGCATTGCAACGTCCGTTTTTGTTCGTAACCAAAGAGGGTAAAGAGCAAAGCGCAGCCGAAAAAGCCTATATGGCCTTTGCTACCAGCAAGGAAGCCGCAAGCATAATCTCTGCCGCTGGTGCTGTGCCGCTGGCAAAATAACGCTATGAAAATCAAAAAACAAATTGAAAAAATAATGAACCTGTTTTTCCTTGCGTGCGCAAGCGTGGCAATTCTTGCAACAGCCCTCATAACAATTTACCTTGTTATGGCAGGGCTGCCTGCGATAAAAGAGATTGGCCTTGTGCCGTTTATTACGGGCACCGTATGGAAAAGCACGGCAAAGCCGGCGCAGTTCGGCATTTTGCCGTTTATCCTAACCAGTGTTTATGGCACGCTGGGTGCAGTGCTGCTTGGCGTGCCCGTGGGGCTGGGCACAGCGATTTTTCTTTCCAAAATTGCGCCAAAGCGCGTGGCGAGTACGCTGCGCCCCGCAGTGGATTTATTGGCGGGCATCCCCAGCGTGGTGTATGGCCTTGTGGGCATGATGGTGCTGGTGCCGGCCATTGCAAAGGTGTTTGGCCTTGGAAACGGCGCGGGGCTTTTTGCGGCCATCCTTGTGCTGGCTGTGATGATATTGCCGGGCATCGTGTCGGTGGCGCAAACGGCGCTAGACGCTGTGCCGCGCGAATATGAACAGGCCAGCCTTGCACTGGGTGCCACACAGGCCGAAACCGTGTTCAGGGTAAGCGTGCCCGCCGCCAAAAGCGGCATTGCCACAGGCGTTGTGCTGGGCATTGGGCGCGCGGTGGGGGAGGCGATGGCCGTGATGATGGTGGCGGGCAATGTAGCCAATATGCCCTCGCTGTTTAAAAGCGTCACGTTTCTTACCACGGCGGTTTCAAAAGAAATGAGCTATGCGTCCGGCCTGCAAAAGGATGCGCTGTTCAGCATTGCGCTGGTGCTCTTTTTATTTATCTTGGCCATTAATTTGGTGCTTGGGTTTGTGCTGAAACGAAGCAAAAAGGGCTAAACAGATAAGATACAAAGCCGCAGCGCGCAAATGCATTAAACGGCTGTTGATGCGTGGGCTTTTGCATTGCCGCAAAACAGCGCGGTAAGCGGCAACACCGATGCGGCAAAATTTTAAGGAAAGAAAGGTGCGTTTTGTGAACAAAAAGCGCAAACTACGCGATGCATTTTTGATAGGGCTTTTATATGCGGCGGCGGCGCTTACCGCGCTTTTGGTGCTGGGCATTATCGGCTATGTATTCGCCAAAGGGCTTCCCCACGTGACGTGGCAGCTTTTATCCACAAAGCCAAGTGCCTTAAAAAACACCATTGGCATCCTGCCCAATATCCTCAATACGCTTTACCTGATTGCGCTGGCGCTTTTGGTGGCGCTGCCGGTGGGCGTGGGCGCGGCAGTCTATTTAAACGAATACGCCACCAACCGAAAATTTGTAATGCTGATTGAATTTGCCACCGAAACGCTGGCGGGCTTGCCCTCTATTTTATATGGCCTTGTGGGCATGCTGTTTTTTTGCCGCTTATTAAAGCTGCAAACCTCGCTTTTGGCGGGGTCGCTAACATTGGTGGTGATGATATTGCCCACCATTATGCGCACCACGCAGGAGGCGCTGAAAACCGTGCCCCTGTCGTATCGCGAGGGGGCGCAGGGCCTCGGCGCAACGCGCTGGTATTTAATCCGCACTTTAGTGCTGCCGTCCTCGATAGATGGCATTGTTACAGGCTGCATTTTGGCCGTGGGGCGCATTGTGGGCGAAAGCGCCGCGCTTTTGTTTACAGCGGGCGTAGGCACGGCCATTGCGGGCAATATCATGGACGCATATCGCACATCGGGCGGCAGCCTTGCGGTGGCGCTGTACGTATATGCATACGAGCGTGCGGAATTTGATGTGGGCTTTGCCATTGCGGCGGTGCTGATGGTGCTGGTGCTGGTGATTAATTTTGCCGCAAAAAAAGCAGGCAAACGCCTTGCAAGCAAACCATAAGGGTAGTATGTATCACACAAGGGCTTTCCCAAAAACAGCATGTATATGCCGTGTTTTGCGCATTTTATGGCGCAGCGGCACGGATACGATATGGCCAAAAGCACGCAAATTCCAAGAAAAGGATGGATAAGCATGACAATTTTACAAACCAACGATTTGCATTTATTTTACGGAGAAACCGAGGCGCTGAAAGGCATTAACATCGAGATAGAAGAAAAGGAAATCACCGCCTTGATTGGCCCGTCCGGCTGCGGAAAATCCACCTTTTTAAAAACCTTAAACCGCATGAACGACCTTGTGCCCAATGTGCGCGTGACGGGCGATGTGCTGTATCGCGGCGAGGATATTTATCGCGGCAATACCGACGTAACCTTATTGCGCAAAAAGGTGGGCATGGTGTTTCAAAAGGCCAATCCGTTTCCAATGTCTATTTACGACAATATTGCATACGGCCCGCGCTTGCATGGCACACATTCCAAAGCGGCGCTTTCAGAGCTTGTTGAAAAAGCGCTGCGCGGCGCGGCGCTTTGGGACGAGGTGAAAGATCGGCTGCGCAAAAGCGCGATGGGGCTATCGGGCGGGCAGCAGCAGCGCCTTTGCATTGCGCGTGCGCTTGCCGTGGAGCCGGATGTGCTGTTGATGGATGAGCCTACCTCCGCGCTGGACCCTGCCTCTACAAAGCGCGTAGAGGATTTGATGGGCGAGCTTGCGCGGGATTACACCGTGGTGATTGTAACGCACAATATGCAGCAGGCCACGCGGGTGTCGGACAAATGCGCGTTTTTCCTTTTGGGCGAAATGGTGGAATATGCCCCCACGCAAGACATGTTTTCGATGCCGGCAGATAAACGCACCGAAGATTATATTACGGGCCGATTTGGCTAGTGCGTGATGAAAAACCGAGAAATCTATGGTATAATAACTGCAATAACTGCATTGCAGTTATTATCGGCCATGTGGCTCTGCCACGGCCATTTGATTTAAAAGCGCCGGCCAAAGGCCGATGCGCAATTATATAAAATGAAAAAGCGCCCGCCAAAGGCGCATACGCAATCACAATCCATTTACCCCGAAAGGAATGATGATACATGCATAGCAGGCTTACGTTTGAAGAGGAGCTCGCAGAGCTCTCGCGTGAATTAATCCGTATGGGTGCACTTGCGTCGGATGCCATCCGCCGCGCGCTGATTGCCCTTGCCACAAACGATGAAGCGCTTGCACGCGGCGTGATTGAAGGCGACCGCGATGTAGACGATATGGAGCGCTCGATTGAGCATCAATGCCTTACGCTTCTATTGCGCCAACAGCCTGTTGCAAGCGATTTGCGCAAGGTGTCTACCGCCATTAAGATGATTACAGATATTGAGCGCGTGGGCGATGCAGCGGCAGATATTGCAGAACTGGTTATCCATGCGCATGGCGCGCTGCCCTGTATGGAAGAGCTTAGTAAAATGGCCGATGCTGCTAAAGACATGGTGGAAGATGCCATCAAGGCGTTTGTGGATGAAAACCTGGCGCTGGCAGCTGCGGTTATCGCGCGTGACGATGTGGTGGACGATTATTTTAATTTGCTCAAAGCCGAAATCGCAAAAAGCATTGCGGCCAATCCCGATGCGCCCGACGGCGCAATCGACGCATTGATGCTGGCAAAATATTTGGAGCGTCTTGGCGACCACGCCGTAAATATCAGCGAATGGGTGCAGTTTTTTAAAACAGGGTTTCACAAAAACCAAAAGATTGTGTAAGTGCTGCGCAATGCGGTGCATTGCAAATAAGCCAAAGGAGATGCAAAATGCAGGCGCGAATTTATGTAATTGAAGACGACGAGAGCATCAGGATGCTATTGGAAATGGCGCTGCGCAGCGCAGGATACACGGTGCGCGCATTCACAAACGCCGATTTGGCGCTTGCGGCAATGCGCGAGGGCACGCCGGATGCAATCCCAAACGCCGTGCTGCTAGACATTATGATGGACGGCACCGACGGCGTGTCGGCCATGCGCATCATACGCGCAGATGCGGCGCTGCGCGATTTGCCTGTGATGATGCTAACTGCGCGCGACACCGAAACTGACAAGGTGCTGGGCCTTGACGCAGGCGCAGACGATTACATGACAAAGCCCTTCAGCGTGCTGGAGCTGTGCGCGCGCGTGCGTGCGCTTTTGCGCCGCAGCACCAAAACCGAAGGCGAGCTACTCGCGCTTGAAGCAGGCGGCCTGCGCCTTGCGCTCGATGTGCGCGAAACCACGTTGGATGGCGAATCGCTGGAATTAACCTATAAGGAGTTTGCGCTTTTGCGCGAGTTGATGCAATGTGCGCCCCGCGCGTTAGACCGCGAAGCGCTTTTGCGTGCGGTTTGGGGCTATGAATTTATCGGCGAAACGCGCACACTGGATATGCACATCGGCACCTTGCGCGCAAAGCTGCGCGAGGATGCTGCCGCGCCGCGATTTATCAAAACAGTGCGCGGTGTGGGATATCGCTTTATTTGCGAAGTAAGCGAGGTGCGCGCATGAAACAAAAGATTTTTCAAGGCACCGCCGCCAGCCTTTGTGTGGGGCTTTTGGTTGCACTTTTGCTGTTTGCACTGGTGTTTGACATCAAAAACACCGAAAGCGCAAAGCGCTCTTTAGAGCAAACGGCCTCGGCAATGGCGCTGCGCTATACGCCCACAGAGGATGCCGATGCGGCGGCACGCGCGTTTTCCAATGCGGCAAAGGGGCTGCGCGTTACCATTATCGCGGCAGACGGCACCGTGCTGGGCGACAGCGAAACGGATTACAAAACAATGGAAAACCACGCACAGCGCGAAGAAATTAAAGCGGCGCAAGCCGCACGCGTGGGCATTTCGGTGCGCGCAAGCGCCACGCTGTCGCAAAAGATGATTTATGCCGCCGTGCGCACGCAAAACGGCGATTTTGTGCGCACAGCGGGTGTGTACGGTGGCTTTTTACAAAGCGTAACCATGCTTTTGCCCTGGCTTTTTGTTGCGGCGGGCATAGCACTTTTTATGGCCTTATGCGTGGCAAAGCGTTTTGCGGCGTCTGTGTCAAAGCCGCTTTCGCAGCTGTCCGACAGCCTAAAGCTTGTCAAGGATGGCGGCATCGCATTAGATGCTGCGGCGTACCCGTATGCCGAATTGCAGGAGATGGCGGCGGATATTAACGAAATATCGGCCGAAGTGGCCGAGGCGCTGGGGCGGCTTGCAAACGAAAAGGCGCGCATCGACTATATTTTAGACAATATGGACGAAGGCTTTGTGCTTTTGGATGACGACGATACCGTGCTGTTGATTAACACGGCCGCGTGCCGCGCGTTTACCTGTGCGCAGGCGGCGGTGCGGGGCAAAAACATCTTGCATGCCACGCGCAATATCCCGCTTTTGGATGCGATTGCCGCCGTGCACAAAGGCGGCGATCATATGCGCGTGCCGCTTTCCTTGCCCGAAAACCGAAAAGGCGAGGTAAATATCAGCGCGGTTGCGCCCGATGGCGGCGTGATTTTGATTTTGTCCGACGATACCGAGCGCGCTGCGGCGGCAAAAATGCGGCAAGAGTTTTTCCAGTCTGCCTCGCACGAGCTAAAAACCCCCATCACCTCCATACAGGGCTTTGCAGAGCTTTTAGCAGGCGATATGCCCATCGATGCCGAAAAGCAGCAAGAGATTTATCTGCGCATCGCCAAAGAATCTGCGCGCATGACCACGCTGATTAACGATATTATTATGATTAGCCGCCTAGAAAGCGGCGACATCGCCTTTGAGCCAGAGCTTGTGGATATTGGCACGGTGGTAAGCGAGGTTTGTGCAGATGCGCAAGGCCTTTGCGCAGAAAGCGGCATTGCAATGCATTGCAGCGTCATTAGCGCCGTGCGCACGGCATGCGTGCGCGAGATACGCGAAATTGCGGGCAATTTGGTGCAAAATGCCGTGAAGTATAATAAAGAGGGCGGGCGCGTGGACGTGACGCTTGCCAATTGCGATGGCGCGCTGACGCTTACGGTGTTTAACACGGGCGAGCCCATCCCGCCCGAATATCGCACGCGGGTGTTTGAACGCTTTTTCCGCATCGATAAAGGCCGCAGCAAGGCGGCAGGGGGCACGGGCCTCGGCCTTTCAATTGTTAAGCATGTGGCGCAGCGCTATGGCGCGTCGGTAAAGCTGGCCAGCAGCGCCGAGGGCAACACCTTTACGGTTACGTTTCCGAAAACATTTTAATGAAAACGCATACAACCAACAAGCCCCGCAGCATCTTGCTTGCAAGATGCTGCGGGGCTTGTTGCGAATGTTCGGTTATGTGGCGCGGGTGCGCTGTGCGCAAGCAGCGCTTGATAACAGCGCAAACCATGCGTCTATTACAAAGGAGAAGCCGAAAATCAGTCGATTTCCACCGAGATTTTCGCGCCTTGACGCACGGCGGCCGCACGCATAACAACACGAATTGCCTTTGCAATTCTGCCTTGCTTGCCGATAACACGGCCCATATCGCCTTCAGCTACAGTGAGATGATATACAACAATGCCTTCCTCGTTTGGCTCATCCGCCGTGACGCGCACGGCATCTTTGTCATCCACGAGGCCTTTGGCGAGGGCTAATAAAAGCTCTTGCATGGTCTAACCTCTCCCTTCGCCTTACAGAATCTCGTTTTTCTTGAACAGTACACGCACAGTGTCTGTGGGCACAGCGCCTGTTGCGATCCACTTTTTCGCTTTTTCAGCATCAATCTTTACGATCGAGGGCTCTTTAGTGGGGTCATAATACCCGATTTCTTCGATAAAGCGGCCATCGCGGGGAAAACGTGAATCAGCCACCACGATTCTATAAAACGGGGCTTTCTTCGCGCCCATGCGGCGCAGTCTTATTTTAACAGCCATTTCTGTCACCTCCTATAAAAAGTTGTATCATCATCGGTCCTTGTAAAGCCCTGTCTGCTGGCTTTCGGGCAAACGCCGTTTTTGTGCGAAGCCGCTCTTTACCGTGCAAAACGTGCCCACTCCATAAAGGACGCGTGCGCGTTTTATAGTAAACAACCAGCCCTGCCAAATCCGCCATTTGCCCATTTGCATTAGATAGGCTTTAAAGCCGAGGAATACCGATTGGTTGCGCGAGGCGCTGCATGCACATCACGTGCACAATGCCTACGCGGCGGGGATGCGCGGCGCGTACAGTTTATCGAAATCCGCGCCGAGAGAATCCTTTGGGGTTCTTTTTAAGCTGCTTCATCAGCTTGCTCATTTGCTCGAATTGCTTTAAAAGGCGGTTTACATCCTCCACGCGCGTTCCGCTGCCTGCGGCAATGCGGCGCTTGCGCTTCGGGTCTATCATAGCGGGCTTTGCCCGTTCTGCCTTTGTCATGCTTTGGATAATGGCTTCAACGCGTTTTAATTCGCGTTCGCCTGCATCGCCAGGGTCATTCATTTTCACGCCTGCGGGCATCATGCTCATCAGTGCTGCCGCGCCGCCCATTTTTTTCAGCTGCGAAAGCTGGCTGAGCATATCGTTCATGTCGAACTTGTTTTCCATCATGCGCTTGGCGGCTTCTTCGGCGGCCTTGCTGTCTTGCGTGTCCTGCGCTTTTTCAATCAGCGTAAGCATATCGCCCATGCCAAGAATGCGCCCGGCCATGCGCCCAGGATGAAACACTTCCAAGTCGTCCAGCTTTTCGCCGGTACCTGCAAATTTAATGGGCTTGCCCGTAACGGCACGCACCGATAAGGCGCAGCCGCCGCGTGTGTCGCCGTCCAGCTTGGTCATAATCACGCCATCAAGGCCGATATCCTCGTTAAACGCTTTGGCCACGTTTACGGCGTCTTGCCCAGCCATCGCGTCCACCACTAAAAGCGTTTCGTCAACCGAAACGGTGCTTTTAATGTTGCGCAGCTCGTTCATCAGTGCATCGTCGATGTGCAAGCGGCCTGCGGTGTCTAAAAATACAATGTCGTTGCCGTGGTCTTTTGCGTGTGCCACGGCCTTTTGGGCGATGACAACAGGGTTTTCCTGCCCCAGCGTGAACACAGGCGCGCCAGCCTTTTCGCCCACAATTTTCAGCTGGTCAATCGCGGCGGGGCGATAAATATCACACGCCACTAAAAGCGGGCGATGCCCCTCGCGCAGAAAATGCTTTGCCAGCTTGGCCGAATGCGTGGTTTTGCCCGCGCCCTGCAAGCCGCACATCATAATGATGGTGGGGGGCTTGGATTTTATGTGAATGCGCGCGGCTTCTTCGCCGCCCATCAGCGCAGTCATCTCGTCGTTTACAATTTTGATTACCTGCTGCGCGGGCGTAAGGCTATCCATCACCTCGTGGCCCATGCTGCGTGCGGTAACGCTTTCAATAAAGTCTTTCGCTACTTTGTAGTTTACATCTGCCTCCAAAAGCGCCATACGCACCTCGCGCATGGCCGTTTTGATATCGGCCTCTGTCAATTTGCCTTTGCCGCGCAGGCGCTTAAACGCCGCCGACAGCTTTTCACTTAACGATTCAAATGCCAACGTGTTATCCGCCTTTCGTGAAGTAAGGGCAGCAAAGCGTGTTATTCTTCGCTGTTTTCTGCGTCGTTGATGCTGGCAATAATGGCAAGCATCTCATCGGTTGCACGCCGAATTTCTTCCGACATGGAGTAGCTGCTGCTGTTTTGAAAATTGATTTCTCGCGCTAAATGCTCCAGCTGCGCCACGCCTTCCTGCACAGCACGATAGCGCCGCGCAAAGCCGATTTTTTGCTCAAGCTCCAAAATAGTGCCCTCGCCGCGCTTGATAGAATCTCGCACGCCCTGACGCGTGATAGAAAAATTTTCGGCAATTTCGGCAAGGGAAAGGTCGTCATTATAATACTGCTGCATCACTTCGCGCTGCTTTTCGGTAAGCACGTCGCCATAAAAATCCAACAAAAACGATAATTCAAGATTTTTTGCCAAACAATTCCCTTCCTTCAAAAATAATAGTGTAAAGTGATTTGCTTTACACTAGTGATTATTATACCCCATCTTTACCCGATTGTCAATACAAAAGCGCAATAAAATACAATAAAATACAAGATACCAACGCCGCAGATTTTTATCAAAAGGCGCTTTTACAATTTTGCGCTTATATGCTAAAATAATACAAGAAAACATTGCGTAAAAGGAGGGCATTTGCGATGGATTTACAAAACAGCTTTTCCGAAACCTTGTTTGCATGTCCGATTGTGCGCCTGAACGGCTATGCCGCGCGGCATGGGCTTTCGGGGCAATTGTATGCATACTGCAATTTTGCGGGCGTTACCGGCACGGGCAACGATGCGCTGGCGGTGGGCATGCTGACGCTTGCAGAGCAAAAAGGGCTATTGGCAAAAGGGCAGGGCGTGGTGGAAGCGTCTGACGGCAGCTTTGCCGTATCGCTTGCAGCGGCATGCGGCGCGCTGGGGCATGCGCTTACGCTGGTGGTTTCAGCCGATTTGCCGTTTGCACGGCGCGGCCTTTTAACAGAGCTTGGCGCGCGCCTTGTGGCCGCGCCCGCGCAGCGTGATGCAATGCACAAGGCAGCACAGCAGCTGGCGCAGCGCGAGGGGCTATATTATGTAAACTATTTTGAAAACGATTTAAACCCCGAATTTCATCGCCTTGTTACAGGCCCTGCCATTGCCAAACGCATGGCAGGCACGCTGGATGCCGTGGTAGTTGGCGTGGGCAGCGGCGGCACGGTGTCGGGCGTGGGCGAGCATATTAAAGCGTGGATGCCCGATGTAAAAATGATAGCGGTGGAGCCGTACGAAAGCATGGCAATCAGCGGGGGCATTATCGGGCGGCACGCAATTGCGGGCCTCGGCGCGGGCTTTGTGCCCGAAAATTATAATCCGTACATTGTGGATAAAGTGATGGCGGTGTCAAGCGCAAATGCCGCCGCCACGGCCAAAGAGCTTTTGCAAAAGGATGCCTTGCCCGCAGGCACGGCCTGTGGTGCGGTGCTTTGCGCCGCAAAAGAGCTAATGCGCGCCATGCCGCAGCTGCAACATGTGCTGTGCATTTTTGCAGCAAGAAGCTTTACAGAATAATCGCGCGATAAAAACACGCCCGGTACGATATCGTACCGAGCGTGTTTTTGTAAAAAAGAGGTTTACGCGCGCGTGTCCAGCTTGTGACCGAAAGATGGTGCACTGGCCATTGTAGTTAAAAGTGCGGCCATCTGGTTTTGCTGTAGGTCCATGGTTTTTTTCAGCATGGATACATTTACAGCTTGTAAGGTCTTTGCAGAGCTCATGCTCATGCTGGCTGCGGCTATTGCGGATGAATCCATTATTATAAACCTTCCTTTCGGGGAAATTGCATCGCGCTTGCCAAACGGCAAACGGCACAAACGTGATTGTAAAAAGCATTTTGCAATCATCCGTCCCTTATAGTAATTATCGGTGCCATTATGCCTTTCTTAACAGGCAAAGCCTATTTTGCGCAAAGCATATTTTATTCGCCCGCTTTTACGGCAAAGCTGATATCCACCACCGGCCCATACGGGCTAATCACAAGGCCGCTGATATCTGCGGAATATAAAAAGGTATCGGTTTCGTAAAAAAGCGGCACAAGCGGCGCTTGGCTTAAAAGATATTTTTCGGCCTGCACAAATAAATCGGCTCTTATGCGTGCATCGCGCGTTTGCTCAATTTCGCGCAGCATTTCATCGTATGGCGGGTTTGAAAATCGGGGTGCATTATCCGCCTTGCCCGTTTTAAAGCGTGCCAAAAGGGAATAGACGTCGTTTTCCGATTGTTCCAGCGGCAGCAACGCAATATCATAATTGCCGCTTGCAACAGCGGCCAAAAGCGCGTCATTGGACAGGGCCTTTACAGAAAAAAACACCGATAAATCCTTTTGCCATTGCTGCGAGATATCCGCAAAAATTTCAGCATAATCGCCGCTGTCGGGCACAAGCACCGTAAGCCCCGATACCTTGCTGATGCCAAGCTGTGAAAGGCCGCTGCGGTAGATAGCGGCGGGGTCCTCGCAAATGGGCATTGTGTTGCCCGCGTAGCTGCGATAGTCTTGATCCAGCATGGTGATGCTGGGGGGCACAAGCCCCTCGCAGGGTATCAGCGATTTTTCGTCCAGCGGTATATGCGCCTTTTGTGCCGAGGCGGCAAGCGCCGTGCGAATATCCACGTTTTGCAAATAGCGGTTTTCGCAGTTAAAGGCTAGCGACCAAACGGTGGTGGCATAATGGGTAACAGAGAATCGTTCGTCCGCGATATAGCCGTGCATCAGCTCGCCATCGGTAATGCCGTCGGCAAGACGCTTCAGCGGCGGCACTGCGGCATTGCGCGTTTCTGGCAAAACAAGGCGCAGATAATTCACGGCGCCTCGTTTTGCCGAGGTGTTTTGCATGCCGATACCGCTGTTTTTTTGCCAGGTTACCAGCTCAAAATTGCCGTTGCCCAACGTGGTTTTGCCCGAAAGGCCATACGCGCCGCCTGTCGACGCAAAAAATGTGCGGTTACACGGCATGGCGCCGGGCAAACATAAGCGCTCGATAAACAGCGGGTCGGGATGTGCAAGGGTGATTTGCAGGGTGTGTGCATCCAGCGCCTTTACGCCAAGCGCGCTTTCCTCCATGCGCCCGCTTAGTACAGCGTCGGCATTTTGGATGGTGGAAAGGGCAGTGGCATACGGCGACTTTGTGTCCTTTTGAAACACGCGCGTAAGCCCAAACACAAAATCATCGGCAGTAAGCGCAAGCGTTACTTCCTTGCCATCCAGCTTGCAGCTTTGCCAAAACAAATTTTCTTTTATAGAAATGGTATACACAAGGCCGTCGCCGCTTACGGTGTAATCCTCGGCGCAGGCGGCCACCACCTTGCCGTCGGGCCCTTTGCGAAATAAGCCGTTATATAAATGCAGCACACTGGTAATTTCAGAAGGTGTGCTGGCAATTTGCGGGTCAAGATTCACGGGAATCGCGTTCACGTACATCGAAAAATTAATGCGCGATGATTTACAGCTTGATAAAATGCATACAAAGCAAAGCAAAAGCAGTACCGCACATTTTTTTGTAGTGCGCATTGCACGCCTCCTTTCCCATTCGCTTATAGCGCATAGCGCGCCATAAGAAATACCTATACTAGTATACTATCAAATTTTGCGGCATAATTCAATGAACTGTGAACAATTCTTGCAAAATGCCTGTGCATGCCTTGAATACGCATATAAATTGTGGTACACTAAACGCAAATATAGCGCAGCGTTTCCAAGAAAGGATGATTCATTGATGTCTAACATTTGGCACGACATTAGCCCCGCACGCATTAATCCAAGCGATTTTGTGGCGGTGATTGAAATTGAAAAGGGCTCTAAAAATAAATACGAGCTCGATAAAGAAACAGGCCATATTATTTTGGATCGTATTTTGCACACCTCCACGCATTACCCTGCCAATTACGGCTTAATCCCGCGCACCTATGCCGATGATGGCGACCCGCTGGATGTGTTGGTGCTGTGCAGCGAGGTGATTCATCCGCTGTCACTGGTGCGCTGCTATCCCATTGGCGTTATCACGATGCTGGATCAAGGCAAGCTGGATGAAAAGATTATCGCGATACCGTTTGATGACCCCACTTATAATAGCTATCATGATATCCATGAGCTTCCGGCGCATATATTTTCCGAAATGCGGCATTTTTTCAGCGTATATAAAAACCTTGAGGGCAAAGATACCGTGGTGGATGAAGAGCAAAATGCCGAAACCGCGAAAGGCATTATCCAAAAAGCACTGGATGCGTATATCGAAAAGTTTTGCAGATAAAGCGTGCGTTTGCACGCGCATCTGCGCATAAAGATATAGCAAAGCCGCAAGCATCGAATCTGATGCTTGCGGCTTTGCTGTTTTGTGTTTGAATGTCACGCAGTAAAAGCGGGCTTTGCTTATTTTTCGTATTCCAGCAAATCGCTGATATCGCAATCTAAAACGCTACATACCTTTGCCAAAAAATCAAGGTCAACGCGTTCCACTTTGCCTTTGTAATAACGGTCGATTACTTGATATTTAGCACCAGTCAAGGTGCTCAAGCGGTTGCGCGTAATGTTATGCTGCTCTAAAAGGGCAGCAAGCTTTACTTTTATTTTGCCATAATCTTTTAATATAATTAAGCCGTCGTATTCTTCCATTTATAAATCCCCTTTGCAAAACCATTATAACAAAAGGTAACCTGTTTGACATTTACTTATTTATAGTATATCCTTTAAAGTATAATATAGTATATAGGGTGATAGAATGAGGATGGCGCTATTTTTACAAGATGGTTTGGTGGTGAAAAACCTTACACAGTATTTGCCCGCCGAATATTCCGAACTGCTTGTCAGCACAGACAGTGCATTGATGATGCAGCGAGGCCGCCGCGCGGCGCAAAAGCGTGGTGCAGTGTGTAAAAAGATTACGCGCTGGTGCGGCAGCCTTGCGGTGCACGGCTGCGATGCAGCTGTGGTGATATGGCGCGGCAACAGCCGCTACCTGCGCGATATCATTGCCAATGCCGCGCGCATGGGTAAGCCTTGCGTCATTTTTACACTGGCGTTTGGCAAATAAAAAAGGCTGTGACTTTCGTCACAGCCTTTTTGTGTGTTTGGCTTTCGTGCTTTGCTGGCGCTTACACCGTTTTGGGAATGGTGATGGCGTGCACGGGGCATTCGTTCATGCACGCGCGGCAGCCGGTGCATTTTTCATGGTCAATCTTTGCCACATTGTCCGTTACGGTGATAGCGGCAGACGGGCAAACCTTTTCGCATTTTTTGCAGCCGATGCAGCCTGCTGTGCAGGCCTTGCGCGTCATGGCGCCGCGCTCGTGATTGGCACAAAGCACCACGGGCTTTTCGCTTTCGGTGCGCACAAGAATAATCTTTTTGGGGCAAGCCTGTTCGCATGCGCCGCAGCCCGTGCACAGTTCGGGATTTACGCGGGCAAGGCCGTTTTGCACGGTAATGGCGTCAAACTTGCATGCGGCGGCGCAATCGCCATAGCCCAGGCACCCGTAAGCACAGGTGCTGCTGCCCGCATACAGCGCCGAGCACGCCGAGCATGAAGAAACGCCTGTGTATAAATACTTATCGGTGGTATTGTCCAAATTACCCTGACAGGCCACAATGGCTTTGCGCTTAACCACATCGCCCGCTGCAACGCCCATGATAGCCGCGGCAGCTTCGGCCACGGCAGCGCCGCCCGGCACGCATTTATTGGTGGGCGCGCCCTCCACAATGGCTTTGGCATAATCGGCGCACCCAGCATAGCCGCACGCGCCGCAATTGGCCGCGGGCAAAACCGCTTGCACCTCGCCGATGCGCGCGTCCTCTTCTACATGCATAAACTGTGCCGCCAGTACAAGAATCACCGCGCCCAAAAGGCCGCACAGCGTTACCACGAGAACCGCATAAAAAATTGTCATAGCAATCATCATTCCTTTCTGGGGCATTGTGCCGTTTTGGCGTTGCCAAATGCGCGCTGCTGCGGCGCAGGGCACAAAACCCGGCGTGAAAAATGCATTTTCACGCTATACATCCATGCGCATCACGCGCAATTATGAATAAAACCCGCAAAAAACGTATGCCATTTGATACATAAAGCGCATGCGCCTTTGCGCGCATATGCCGCACAATGATTACAGCCGATACGAAAAAATCGGCTAAAGGCTACGCCTTAAAAATGTTTTCGATAACACCGCCAAAGCCCATAAACGAAAGGCTTGTAATGCTGGCAGCCACCAGCGTGATGGGCAGCCCCTCAAAGCATTTTGGCGTTTTGGCATCTTCAAGGCGCTTACGCACGCCCGAAAACAGCACCATCGCAAGCATAAAGCCCGCGCCTGCGCCCACGGCGCATACAAGGCTTTCTACAAAATTGTATTCGCTTTCAATGTTCAAAATCGTTACGCCCAGCACCGCGCAATTGGTGGTAATCAGCGGCAGGTAAACGCCCAGCGATTTATAAAGCGGGGGCATAAACTTTTTCATCGCAATTTCCACCAGCTGCACCAGCACGGCGATAATCAAAATAAACGCAATGGTTTGCAAATATTCAATGCCAAGCGGCACCAAAATTAAATTGTACACAGGCCATGTTACAGCAGACGACAGCGCCATTACAAAGATAACGGCCAGCGACATGCCCACCGCGGAATCCAGCTTTTTCGATACGCCCAAAAACGGGCAAATACCCAAAAACTTTACCAAAACATAGTTGTTTACCAAAATCATGGAAAAGAAGATCATCGCAAGTTTTGTCATATCCATTATTCACAGACCTCCTTTGCACAATTGCCTTTAGACGGGCATCCCTCGCACCCAACGGCGCGATTGATTTTATGCCCAGTGCGCGTTTCAATAAACACCACAAGCGCCATTAAGCAGCCAAATACAAAGAAGCCGCCGGCCGGGGTGATAAAAAACGACATCGGGTCAATGGCGGTGGGGATAATCTGCATGCCAAACAGGGTGCCTGCGCCCAAAAGCTCACGGATGGAGCCCATAGCAAGCAAAGTGATGGTGAAGCCGATGCCCATGCCAAGCCCGTCCAGCGCAGAGGACAGCACATCGTTTTTGGAGGCAAACATTTCGGCGCGGCCTAAAATGATGCAGTTTACAACAATCAAGGGCAAAAACACGCCCAGTGCCTTATCAAGCGAGGGCAAAAACGCGCGCACCAGCATCATCAGCACAGTTACAAAGCCTGCGATAATCGTGATAAATGCGGGCAGACGCACCTTATCGGGAATTACCTTGCGCAAAGCCGAAATAACGATATTGGAGCAAATGAGCACAAAGGTGGCTGCGATGCCCATGCCCAAGCCGTTGACAGCCAGCGTGGTAACCGCCAGTGTGGGGCAAGTGCCAAGCACAAGGCGCAAAGACGGGTTTTCTTTAATTAAACCGTTGGTAACGATTTTTAGCTTACTGTTCATGGATAGTAAAATTCATTCCTTTCACTTCGCTTAAAGGCACAAACCGTTCGTTAAAACAAAGCAATTTGTGCGCATAAGCGGCGGGTTCGCGCAAGCGAAAATGCTTGCGCTTGGAGATGCAAGCGCGTGATGGTTCACGCTGTCATGCTGTTCCTAAAGAAAAACCGAGCGCTTTAGCCGGCCTTTATTTTCTGATAAGCATCCATTGCCTTTTGCACGGCGTCTGTGGCGGCCTTGCTGGAAACAGTGGCGCCCGCGATAGCGTCGATACCCGAAAGCTCGGTTTTGCCTGCAAATTGTGCGGCAAATTTTTCGTCGCCAATCTGCGTGCCAACACCATCGGTTTCGTTAGAGCCGTCAATCCACACGCCGGTAATCATGCCGCTATCATCAAACGCAACGGCAGTAGGAATGGGGCTTTTGTAAAAGCCTACGCCCTCAACATACAAAATCATGCCGTAGCCCTCGCCCTTGTATGCCTCGGTAACGCCGTCAATGCTAACATCCATTTTTGTAATCGCGCCCGCGTCTGGCAAAAGCTTTTCGCGGATTTGCTCGGGCGTCAGGATGATAACCTCTTCTTTTTTTACTTCTTTTTTATACAGCTCCACAGCCGCGTTTACTGCGCCGGCAGCCGCCTTGCTGGAAATGGTGGCACCTGCAATCGCGTCGATGCTGCTTAAGGTGACAGCCTCTTCGCCGAGGCCTGTAAATTGCGCGGTAAATTTTTCGTCCATAATCTTTTTGCCAAGACCCGGTGTTTCGGCGTTATCCAAAAATTTCACCTGTGCAATCAGCCCGTCGGGGCCAAATGCCACCATCGCAGGCACGGCACCGCCGTAGCCCTTTGCCTCGGCTGTAATCACATAGCCAGCATCGTTGGTGGCTTTATAAACGCCAGTTACGCCCTCGCCCGTAAGCTCCAGCTTTTCAAAGCCGTTTGCCGCAGGCAAAAGCTCGGTGCGCGCGGCATCGGCGGCTTTGGCGGCGTTTTCTTTAATAATGGGGTTTGTAATTTGATTGGTAACACCCAGTAAAAGGCTTGTAATCAAGCAGATGGCGCTTAAAACTGCGATGGGGCGCAGGGTTTCTTCCCAGTTGGCCTTTAAAAAATGGAGAAACGCGTTCTCTTTTTTGTTTTCGTTCATTTTTTAGCTCCCCCTATGGCCTTTTTTTTGCTGCCCAAAACCGTTTGGCGCGTCAAATTATTAATATATGGCACAAAAAGATTCATCAGCAAAATCGAATACGAAACGCCCTCGGCCATATTGCCGTAAAAGCGAATGACGCAGGTGATAACGCCGAGGCCAATCGCATACACCAGCTTGCCGCTGCGGGTAAAGGGGCTTGTAACATAATCGGTGGCCATAAAAAACGCGCCGAACAAAAGCCCGCCAGACAAAAGCTGCAAAATAACGTCCTGCCCCAAAAGCGCGCTCATCGCGGCAACGGTGCCAAGATACGCAAGCGGAATAACGGGCGAAATTACGCGCATGGCAATCAGATATACGCCGCCCAGCACAATGGCAATGGCGCAGGTTTCGCCTAAAACGCCGCCGTGCGTGCCCAGTAAAAGCGGCACAAGCATGTCCTTGCCCGCAACGGAATGCCCCGCAACCAGCGGTGTGGCACCGGCCAGCGCGTCGATATTGGTTTTCGGGAAGCCGTAAGCCGTCATGCGCCCTGCAAAGCCAACGGCCAGCACAATGCGCCCCACTAATGCGGGGTTGGCAAAATTACACCCAATGCCGCCAAAAAGCTGCTTTACCACAACGATAGCCACAAACGCGCCGATGACCGCAATCCAAATAGGAATCGTAACAGGCAGGTTTAAAGCGAGGATAAGCCCTGTAACAATGGCGGATAAATCGCCGATTGGGTTTGGCTGTTTCATCAAGCGGCAATATGCCCATTCAAAAAACACGCACGCCAGCACCGTGACACCCTCTACCAAAAGGGCGCGCGGGCCAAAAATGATAAAGCTGGCAACAACAAGCGGCAAAAGCGCAAGGCACACATGCCCCATCAGCTTTCTTGTGGCGGAATTGTCGCAGATGTGTGGCGAGGCAGAGACAAGCAATTTATTAGTATCCATGTTCGATTATCCGTTCCTTTCAAAAATGGTTTGAACTGCGTCAAATCACTTTTTTCCGTTCTTCTCAAATGCTTTCGCAAGGTTTACCTTTTGCGTTACAAGGCGTTTTGCAGGGCACACAAAGCTGCAAGTGCCACAGCCGATGCAGCAATCAACCTGTAAGCTTGTAAGCTCGTCCACACTTTGATGCGAAAAGGCAGATGTGATTTCTACGGGCGAAAGGCCCATCGGGCATGCCGCCACACAGCGCCCGCAGCGAATGCAGGGGCCGGGCTCGGGCAGCGCTGCTTTTTCTTTGCTAAACACCAAAATGGCATTGTTTTGCTTTAACAGCGGGAATGCAGCGTCCACAACAGATACGCCCATCATCGGCCCACCAGTGATGATTTTGCCTGGCTCTTTTGTATAGCCGCCGCAAAACTTTATCACGCTTTCAAGGCTGGTGCCAATGGGCACAATCACGTTTTTGGGGGTTTTAACGGCATCGCCGTCCACAGTGATGCGCTTTTGCACTAAGGGCATGCCGGTATTGAGGTATTTGCCGATGGTGGAAACGGTGGTAACATTCAGCACAAGCACGCCTACGTCTGCGGGCAGCTTGCCGCGCGGCACCTCGCGGCCTGTTGTTTTCTCAATCAGCACCTTTTCGGCCCCTTGCGGATAGCGCGAATCCAATGGCTTAACGTGAATGGACGCATCGCCTTTAACAAGGCTGCACATCAAATCAATCGCTTCGGGCTTGTTGCGCTCGATTGCGATAATCACTTTTTTGATATTCAAATATTTTTGCACGGCCAAAATGCCAGACATCAGCGTGCTGGAGCACTCTAAAAATTCGCGGCTGTCCGCCGTGATATACGGCTCGCATTCGGCCCCGTTAATCACAAGGGTATCCAGCGCGTCAAGGCTTTTTGGCGATAGCTTTACATCCGTAGGGAAGCCCGCGCCGCCAAGCCCCACAAGGCCGCTATTGCGCACGGCTGCCACAAACGAGGCATAATCCGTTACTTCGGGCGGCGCTAAAGAAGGGTCGGGCGTTTGCTCGCCATCTGCGGTGATGCGCACAGCGGGCACGCGCGCGCCGTTTGCAAACAGCAGCTCCGTAATTTCTGCCACAGTGCCACTCACACTGGAATGCATATTGGCGCTTACAAAGCCGCCAGCTTCGCCAATCAGCGTGCCAACATATACATTGTCGCCTTTTGCCACACAGGGCTTTGCGGGTGCGCCGATATGCTGCTGCATGGCGATAACCACTTCTGCCGGACACACAATTTGCACACTGGCTTTGGCGGCGGTGTTTTTTTCATGTGGCACTTTGGCGCCGAGCGCGGTGCGCTTTACAAATTTGAACATGCTTGTCATATCCCTCGTTTCTTGTACTAATGGGCTTTCTATGAATCAGTTTACACATAAACAGGTAAAATCAGACAATAAACCCATATTAAATCATTGCAGACATATACTATTTTAACATCTTTATCGCGCTAGTCAACAAAAAACGCAAAAGTTAAAAATGTAACAATCTGACAAAAAGATTTTCACAGGCCGATGCATTGCGTTTTAAAGCATTAATATGGTATAATAACTGCATGCAGTTATTATACCTTGATGTCCCCACGCGCAGAGCGCGGGGATGACAATTATCCCATATCAGAGATATGGGATAATAATCGCAAGGCGATTATTATTGGCCATGTGGCTATGCCACGGCCATCTGATTTAAAAGCGCCGGCCAAAGGCCGATGCGCAATTATACCATATCCTGCGGATATGGTATAATAACTGCATAGCAGTTATTATATCTTTATGTCCCCATGCACAGCTTGGGGATATCAAGTATACCATATGTTCATTATAGCAAGGCAAGCGTGTATGGCGCTGCCTGCGGAAAGGCGGTGTGCGTTTGCCGGCATTTATACCATGCAGCCCTGTTATGCTTTTGCCCGAAACCTTGCCCGCGGTAAAAATTTTGCATTTTAACGGCGCGCCGCGGCGCGACACAGTATATGCCTATGCGCGCATTTCGGCATGCGGCGATGCGCTGCATTGCAGCTTTTTGCGCTTTGAAGAAGCGCCCGCCGCGTCCGTGCGCATGGCGCTTGCCATCACCTCGGCCGATTGCACGAACGCGTTTGCGCTTGTGTCTGTCAGCTTTGCGGGGCAAGCCTCGTTTGATTATTACGAAACAGGCAAAGAGCCGCAAAATATGCCCATTGCCGCGCCCCATGTATACAAGGGCACCGACGAGCAGGGCTTTTATAACGGGGCAGATTGCACTGTGCCGCTAGACACCCTAGCAAAGCTTTTGGATAAGGCCTTTGTGCCGGGCGCCGTGTTTGCGGGCAATGTATACAGCTACGATATTACCGAAGCCGCGTTTGGCGCAGCGTTTGCGGTGCCTATCTCGGAAAGGATACCCACAGCTGCCGGTTTTGAGGCATTTACCTGCGTTTCGTTTGAATAACCGTATTGTATAAAGGAGTGTAAAACATGATCAAGTTTCTTTTAAAAATCCTGGCGCTCGCTGGCGCCCTTTTTGCCGCACTGGCAGGGTATGAATATTGGAAAAAGCATAGCGCCGCTGATTATATTGAAATTTATTCCGATGACGAGGACGACACATTTTAGTGTGCCCGATATCGTAAACTTTCATAAACCACTTGCAAGCGCTGGCAAAAAAGTGTAAAATAAGGGAAGAATCGAACAAAGGAGGGTTTAGCCATGAGCGAGCCAACGGCCATATTTTCCATTTATGATGATAAGGACAAAGAAATTCGCGATATCCTTACCGAGGTGTATACTGCCCTAAAGGAAAAGGGCTATAACCCTATTAATCAAATTGTAGGCTATATTCTGTCCGAGGATCCCACCTACATCACCACGTATCAAGGCGCACGCAACAAAATCCGCAAGGTGGATAGGGATGACCTTTTGCAAGCGCTGCTCAAAAGCTATCTCGGCGCATAAGCATCGCGTCAAACGGCAGGGTGCGTGCCTTTTAAGGGCAGGGCACCCTGTTTTGCTTGGCCGCGGGGCAGTGTGCGGCAAATAGCATTTGTAAAGCGCGCGCTTATGTAGTATACTATTAAAGATATCTCAATTTTAGGAGGAATACAAAATGGCTTTTACACCAAAGCTCACATATAAAGGGCGTCCGCTGGTGCGCTGCAAAAACGATATTTATTATGGCAGCCTTGCGGATCCGTTTGTTATTTTCATGCAAATACTCACCACCAAAAACGAGGGCGGCGTGGACGTGGCTGACCGCGTGCACATCACGCTTTTGTCTACCGATATGACAAAAAGCCCGATTGACCGCATGATTCGCCAAACCGACAAGCACGGCTTGTTCAGCGCGCTGGATTTTGGATGCATCTGGCTGGAACGCGCACTTTTAGAAAACGCGTAAATTGTATGAATAAAAGCCGAGGCGCTTTGTCATGTTGACAGAGCGCCTCGGCTTTTTGGTATACCGCGCAAAGTGTGCGAAATACACGTTGCGCGGTGTAAATGAAGTGCGGTGTGAATGCTATGCAGTATACACGATGCGAAGCGTAAATACGATGGCGTGAGCGATGCGCGTTGTCAATGCGCGGCTGGCCTATTTGCGTTTTTCCAATGTTTCATACACATGACGGTCCGACACGCTTTTATAAGACGGGCGGATAATTTTTCCGCAGTTGATTAATTCTTCAATGCGATGCGCGCTCCAGCCCACAATGCGGCTCACGGCAAAAATGGGCGTGTAAAGCTCTAAGGGCAAATCCAGCATGCTGTATACAAAGCCGCTGTAAAAATCGATATTGGCCGAAACGCCTTTGTAAATGCGGCGCTCCTCGCCGATAATTTGCGGGGCAAGGCGCTCTACAGCCGCATACAATTCGTATTCGGCAAAGCGCCCCTTTTCTTCGGAAAGGGTTTTTACATAGTTTTTAAAAATATTTGCGCGTGGGTCACTAAGCGAGTACACCGCATGCCCCATGCCATAAATTAGCCCTGCATTATCAAAGGCCTCTTTGTGCAAAAGCGCGCGCAGATGCGCCGCGATGGCGGCTTCGTCCGTCCAGTCGGGCAGCTGCTTTTTCATGTCCTCAAACATCTGCACCACCTTGATATTTGCGCCGCCGTGCTTGGGGCCTTTTAAGCTGCCCAGCGCCGCCGCAATGGTGGAATATGTGTCGGTGCCCGAGCTTGACACCACATGTGTGGTAAAAGTGGAGTTGTTGCCGCCGCCGTGCTCGGCGTGCAGCACCAGTGCCAAATCCAAAATGCGCGCTTCAAACTCGGTATATTGGCTGTCGGGGCGCAAAATGTACAAAATGTTTTCGGCGGTGGAAAGCTCGGGGCTGGGGTTGTGGATATACAGGCTGTTGCCCAAAACATAATGATTATACGCTTGATAGCCATACACCGAAAGCATGGGGAAAAGCGCAATCAGCTGCAAGCATTGGCGCAGCACATTGTCTATCGAATTATCGTTTGCGTTTTTGTCATAACCATATAGCGTCAGCACGCTGCGCGCAAGCGTGTTCATCATATCGGCGCTGGGCGCTTTCATGATAATATCGCGCACAAAATTGGTGGGCAGGCTGCGATAGTTTGCCAAAAGCTGTTTTAGCTCCGAAAGCTGCTCGTTATTGGGCAATGCGCCGAACAAAAGCAGATAAATCACTTCTTCAAAGCCATAGCGCTTTTCCGATACAAAGCCGCTTACAATATCTTGAATGTTAATGCCGCGATAATATAGCTCGCCCTCGCACGGCAGGCTTTCACCGTTTACCTTTTTGCTGGATTGAATTTCGCTAATTTCGGTAAGGCCGGTCAGCACGCCATTGCCGTTTAAATCGCGCAGGCCGCGGTTTACCGCATATTTGGTGAATAAATCGGGGCTGATGGTGCTGCTTTCAATGCAAAGGCTGCTCAAAGCCTTAATTTGCGGTGTTACCTCGGTAAAATCGATAATTTGATTCACTGCCATACTGTTATCCTTCCTTTCGTCAAAGCGTAAAGCTTATATGTGTATAAACAATAGACGTTCTCTATCCTATGATATCTTACAGCATGCGCAAAAAATAGAATACTGTGTGATGCGCGCGGCGCAAAGCTCGGCGGCATGGAAGCCTATAAACCCAGCGGCATAGGGCACACAAGCCCGCCGGGCAGGCAAGCGCGCACAGCGCCGCAGCTAATGCGGGCATAGGATAGCGCAATGCCTTGTTATAACGGCTTAAATAAATCATACGATGCATCGGCAATTTTGATATCCGATGCATGGCTATGTGTGTGGGCATGGGTTGCGGGGCGCTCGCAAGTAGTTAGCTTGCCCGCCTCGTCCTCCAGCAAAATTTCGCCCTCGCCGTTCACGCGGCGCACAGCGCGCTGCAAAAGCGCTGTGTCGGTGTTGGGGCGGCAGCGGTTAAACAGCACGGTGTCTGCGTCTTGCAGTTTATCATAGGTAAGCTGCGGCATTGCCGCCGCAAACCCCGCAAAGGCTTCGGCATTTGCGATGCATACATTTTGGTAAATAAACCAGTGCGCGGGCATCGCGTTATAAATGCTGGGCAGCTCCCACGCGCCGTTATATTCAATTATAATGCGTTTGGGCGCGTGCGCGGCCTCTAGCGCTTGCAAAAAATCGGTGGTTAAATCGCTTTGTGCTTTAACGGTGCAAATGTGCACATCCTCGTGCACAAAGCGTGCAGCATCGTAATGCTCGGCACCCTCTTCGCAGATAAGCAGCAGTGTGCGCTCGCGCACCAAAAAATCGGGATCGGCCATAATTTCGCCAATAAAGCGCGTTTTCCCTGCGCCTACAAATCCAACAAACAAATACACGGGTATTTCGTGCAAAATAATCACCCTTCTTTCAAACAGAAAACGCCGCAGGGCAGCATTTTCGCAATAAAGGCGTGCATGCACAAAGCAAACGCACGCTTGCGAACAAAACAATATACCAAAAGAGGCCGCCTGCAATAACGCATAGGCAGCCCCAAAGCATCACAGAATTTACAAAAAACTAGCACGCGCAAAAAATGCGTGCTATCCGCGGCAGCCGGTTTCCTCGTCATTTGGGAAATCCGCAGCGCGGGCTATCGAAACAGGGTCGATATACGTGCGCGGCGCAGCCTCTTCGGCGGGGGCTTGCATATAGGGGGCCTGTGCGGCAAAAGTGGAGGGGGCGTTTTCGGTGCTGGCGCTCTCGGTATCGGCGTTTTCGCTTTCGCTATGCATAAGCGCATCGGTTTCATTGTCAGCGGCAGCGCGTTCAAAATCGGGGTACACCACGCTGTCATCGTCGTTTTCGTCTTTTGCGTCTTTCCACTGCACACGCACGGTATCTTCGTGCTTTTTCAAAAGGCGTAACGCGGCATATCCTGCGGCGGCGGCAAGGCCGATCGCCAATAAGTTTTTCATACGCATGATGGTTCCATACCCTTCTGTTATTCATTTCTGCGGTGTAAGCGCAGGCAAGTAAAGCGCGGTTTGATGCCTCGTCCATAAGATATAGCGGCCTTGCGCGCGCAAGGAACGTTCGTGTATATCCTTATTATAGCAGAAAAAGCATCTTCTGTCATTAAAATTTTGCCAATTTGCTTTGTGCCAACATCTTGCGGTGGAAAAGTAATGCCGCATATGGTACAATAATGGCATAGCGGCCTTGTAAATTTATTGCACATTGCGCGGGCATATGCGATGTGCAAACGGGATAGGCTTATAGTACAATATGAAAAAGGGGCGTGCGATATGTCAGCGCTTGTCAGCATTATTATACCCATTTATAACGCGGCGCCGCAGCTGGCGCGCTGCATCGAAAGTGTGCGCCGTCAAACCTATCAAAACCTAGAAATTTTGCTTGTGAATGACGGCAGCCACGACGCAAGCTTGCCCATTTGCCATATGTATGCAGGGGTAGATAGCCGCATTGTGGTGATTGATAAGCCAAACAGCGGGGTGTCTGCCACGCGCAACACGGCCATAGAGGCGGCGCGCGGCGCATATTTGCAGTTTGTAGATGCCGATGATTATCTTGTGCCCGATGCCACCGAGCGTTTGGTGGCACGTGCAACCGAAACCGCAAGCGACATGGTAATTGCCAATTATTTTCGTGTAAACGGCGAGGAAATCAGCGAATTTGGCTTTTTGCAGCGCGGTGATGTGATGAACCGCACTGAATTTGCCAAAGAGCTTATGGTGGCGCCTGCCAGCTTTTATTACGGCGTTTTATGGAATAAGCTTTACGCCGCACGCATTATCCGCCAGTATCACATCCGTTGCAGCGAGGAGCTGGAATGGAGCGAGGATTTTTTATTTAATTTGGAGTTTATTCGCTATGCCGAGCATTTTGCGGCGCTAAGTGCCCCAGTGTATTATTATGTGAAAACGCAGGGCAGCATATGCGCCACGCGCATCAATTGGCGCAATTTGATGGGTACAAAGCGCAATTTGTTTGGCTATTACAAAAAATTGTATATCAAGCTGGGTTTGTATGAAAAATATCGCCTTACAATTTACCGCTATTTAGTGGCAAGCGCAGAGCATAAGTAATAAATGGCGGGCAGCGCCGCAAAGCAAAATCAGCCCAAAGACAAAGCCTAAAGACAAAGCCTAAAGACAAAGCCCAAAGCCAAAGCCAAAGCCTAAAGACAAAGCCTAAGCCCAAGCCCAAGCCGCTACAAAAGCACCGCTTGCAGTATCGCATAGATGGGCGGCACCAATAGGGCAGGCAGCAAATTGGCGGTTTTAATTTTGGCGTCTAACAGGAAATTAAAGCCGATGCACAGCACAAGGCAATATCCCACGGCACAAATTTGCTGCAAAAGCGCACCTGCAAGAAAAGGCTGTAAAAGCCCCGCCAAAAGCGCGATAGCGCCTTGATACAAAAACACGGGCACAGCGGCAAATATCACGCCGCCGCCCAGCGTGGCACCCAAAATGATGCTGGAAATGCCATCGAGCATGCTTTTAATCAAAAGCACTGACGAATCGCCCGAAAGCCCGTCGTTCAGCGCGCCGATAATGGCCATTGCGCCCACACAATAAATCAGAGTACCGTTTACAAAGCTTGCCGCAAAACCCGAAAGCTTAAAACGGTGCTCTATTTTTTCGGAAATGCCAGATAGCTTGGCATCTATGCCCAGCATTTCGCCCGCAAACACGCCGACAACAAGGCTGATAATTAAAAGCATTTCGCCCGAGGAAGCAAGCTTGCCGCCCTCGGCGGTAAACATCGAGCCAATTACGCCATTGAAGCCCAGTATCAGCACGGCGAGGCCCAAAGCCTTGTTGATAGACAGGGAAAACGCAGGGCGAATGCCCTTTTTTAATAAAAGCCCCACAAGGCCTCCCGCCACAATGGCAATGGCGTTTACAGTAGTACCAAACATTCTATCCACAATCCTTTCAAGGCTTTGCATTGCCGCGGCTGCGATGCGCGCAGCGCGTGCGGGGGAGGGTGTTGATGGTCTGCACGAGGGGTATGCGAGGGGGGTCTGCGCGCGGGGGATATATATCTGCATACGGGGGCATCATTACTATGCGCACAGATTATGTCCCGTACCGTGCGGCTAGTTAATGGCCGTGTGTGCAGCAAAAAGGCGTTCCACCGCAGTTTTCAGCGCCGTGTGCTGCAAAAGCGCGGCATCGGCATTAAAGATAGACAAGGCTTCTTTTTGCGCAGCCTCCAGCACGCGGCTGTCTGCCGCAAGGTCGGCAATTTTCAGCTGCGGCAAGCCGTGCTGCCGATCGCCAAAAAAGTCGCCAGGGCCGCGATGTTCCAAATCATAGCGCGCAATGGCAAAGCCATCGGTGTTGTGGCACAAAAAGCCCAAACGTTCCTTTACATTTGCACCTGTGTGGTCGCTTACTAAAAAGCAAAAGGCCTCGCCCTTGCCACGCCCCACACGCCCGCGCAATTGATGCAGCGAGGAAAGGCCGTAGCGCTCGGCGTTTTCAATCACCATCACGCTTGCGCGCGGCACGTCCACGCCCACTTCAATCACAGTGGTAGACACCAGCGCGTCCAATTCGCCATTTTTAAAGCTTTGCATAACGGCGGCTTTGTCGGCTGCTTTCAATTTGCCGTGCATCAGCCCTACGCGGCGTTTTGGCATCAGCGGCAGCGCCACATCGGCGTAATAAGACAGCACGTCCTGCATGTCGCCATCGCTTTCCTCAATAACAGGGCATACAATGTATATCTGCTCGCCCGCGTTTATGTGCTGATTTAAAAATCCATACATATCCAGCCGTTTTTTGGTGGTAAGGGCATAGGTTTTCACAGGCACACGGCCGGGCGGCAGCTCGTCTAAAATAGAGATATCCAAATCGCCAAACAGCAATAAGCCCAGTGTGCGGGGAATGGGCGTGGCGCTCATAACCAAAAGGTGCGGGTGCTCGCCCTTTGCAGCCAAAAGGCTGCGCTGGCGCACGCCAAAGCGGTGCTGCTCGTCCGTGATGGCAAAGCCGAGGTTTGCAAAACGCACCGAATCTGTAAGCACGGCGTGCGTGCATACCAGCAGATGTGCCTGCTCGCTTGCTACGGCGGCAAGCACGTCTTTTTTGGCTTTGCCCTTTACGCTGCCCGTCAATAGTGCCACGGTTATGCCAAGTGGTGCCAAAAGCTTTGTCAGCGTTTCGGCATGCTGCTGCGCTAAAATTTCGGTGGGTGCCATCAAGGCACTTTGAAAGCCGTTTTGCGCGGCACAGTACACGCCCGCCGCGGCCACTAGGGTTTTGCCGCTGCCCACATCGCCCTGCAAAAGGCGGTTCATGGGGCACGGCTTTGTAAAATCGGCGCAAATTTCGCCCGCTGCGCGGCGCTGTGCATTTGTGGGGGTAAAGGGCAGTGCAGCCCAAAACGCATCCAGCTGCACGGCGTGCATTTTTGCGCCTGTTAAAATATTACACCCGCCACGCAGCTGCAATAGCCCCAGCTGCAAGGTGAGCAGTTCTTCAAAAATTAAGCGCCGCCGCGCGGCCTCCACTTCGGCACGATTGTGCGGAAAATGGATGCTTTCCACAGCCTTTTGGCGCGATACAAGCTGATATTTTTGCACCAGCGTTTCCGGCAGCGTTTCAACCAGTGGCACGCCCACGGCAAAGGCGTTTTGCACGCATTTGGAAATATACGCGCTTGTTAGCCCTTCTGTTTGCGCATACACCGCCACAAGCGGCAGCGCGTCGGCGCGCTTTTGCGAAAGCACCTGCGGGCTAATCATCTCGCGCGCGCCGATGCCGCCGCCCACTTTGCCATAAAACAGATATTCTTCGCCCACCACAAGCGCCTCGGGCGCATAGGGGTTATTAAACCATGTTAGTGTTAGCATAGCGGTTTCGTCGCCCGCTGCCACGCGAAACATCTTTTTGCCGCTTTTTACACGCAATGCGCCGCTTTTTTCAAAGATGGTGGCGCGCACGGCGCATTTGGTGTCATAAGGCGCAGAGGCCAGCGGGTAAGGGGCCGAATAATCCAGATAATCGCGCGGATACGCACAAAGCAAATCTTCTACGGTATGTATGCCCAGCTTTGCAAAGCGCAAAGCGGATTTTTCGCCCACACCTTTTAAGTACCGAATATCCGTTTTACTCACGCCCCTTTACACGATATGAAATCGGCGGATGATATGCGCCCTTGCATTCCTTTAAAAACAAGAGGCAGGAAGCGATGATTGCTCATTGCTTCATACCTCTTTGTATCGCGCTTTGCAGAAAGGGCAAGTGGCAAAGCCCGATGCTTGCCGCTTGTCTTGAACGGCTTTGCCGTTTTACTCCACGCTAATAATATAATAATATACAGGCTGCCCGCCGTTTAGCTGTGTTACTTCAATGTTGGCGGGGCATTTTGCACGCACAAGTTCGGTGGTGCGCGCGGCTTCGTCATCGTTTACATCACAGCCGGAAATCACGGTGATAAAGCTGGTATCTTTTTTGCACATGCTGCGCGCAAGGCGGTAAGTGGTTTTGGCAATGTCTGTGCCGGTGGCCACCAGCTTGCCGTTTTCCAGCGCTAGGATATCGCCCTTTTTAATCTTTTTGCCGTCAAAATCGCTGTTTCGAGCCGCAAAGGTAACAAGCCCTGTCGAAACATGGTCGGCGGCTTGCATCATATTGATGGCATTGTCGTTTTCCGACGCGTCTGGATCAAAGGTGAGCATCGCGGTAATGCCCTGCGGCACCGTGCGTGTAGGCAGCACCACAATTTTACGGTCGGCAATTTTTTGCGCCATTTCGGCGGCCATAATAATGTTTTTATTATTGGGCAAAACAAAAACGGTTTTTGCGCCCACGCTTTGCACAGCGGCCACAATGTCTTCGGTGGCGGGGTTCATCGTTTGCCCGCCAGACACAACGGCATCTACGCCAAGATCGCAAAATACATTTTTTAGCCCTTCGCCCGCACACACGGCCACAAAGCCGAACGCGCGGCTTTCGTCCACGGCGGCATAGGTAAATTCATCATTTGCCTCTTGCTTTGCCTCGGCGGCAGCCTGCTTTTTCAGGCCTTCGCCCTGCGTTTGGCGCTGTAAAAACTGCTCGTGCATGTTTTCAATTTTCATGCTGGTTAAATAGCCGTGCTCAATCGCTTTTGAAAGGATTTTGCCCGGATCCTGCGTGTGCACATGGCATTTGATGATTTCGTCGTCATCCACCACCACAACGCTGTCGCCGCTGGATTCCAAAAATGCGCGCAGGCGCTCGGCGTTGGCAGCGGGGGTTTTGTTTACCAAAAACTCCGTGCAATAGCCGTTCACAATATCCTGCACATTCATCAAATCGTCTGTGTATACGCCTTTGCCCGCAGCAGTAGAAGAAAGCTTTGCCTTCTTTTCGGGTGCCGCCTGCGCCTCAATAAGAGTGTCGTTTTTGATAACGCTCAGCATGCCCTCAAAAATGCACAAAAGGCCCTGACCGCCCGCGTCCACCACGCCCGCCTTTTTTAGTACAGGCAATTGCTCGGGCGTGTTGTCAAGCGCTGTTTGCGCCTCTTTGCACACAAGCTCCCACAGCGCCACCGTGTCGGTGATGTCGCTTTCGCGTGCTTTTTCGCTGGCAACGCGTGCCACCGTCAGCATGGTGCCCTCTGTGGGCTTCATCACAGCTTTATAAGCAGCCTCCACGCCTTTTTCTAGCGCGGCAACAATGTCTTCGGCCTCGGCAACGGTTTTGCCAATCAGCGCTTTTGAAAAGCCGCGGAACAAAAGGCTGGAAATAACGCCCGAATTGCCGCGCGCACCGCGCAACATTGCGTTTGCGGTAGTGGTGGCGGCCTTTTCCACGGTGCAATCGTCTGGCAAAAGCAAAAGCTCTGCGCGCGCCGCGTTAATGGTCATGCTCATATTGGTGCCGGTATCACCATCCGGCACAGGAAAAACGTTCAGTTCGTCCACTGTGGCCTTCTGATTTGAAAGATGGTTTGCTCCGGAAATAATGCTGTTTTTTAATGTTAAGCCTGTAATCATTGCAATTGTCTTCCTTTCATGGGAGTAGTACCATAAATTTATTCGGATACAATATCGTCTACCGAGACATCAATACGCTGCACCTTCAGTGCGGTGGCATCCTCCACTGCGTATTTTACTTTATGTGTAATGCTTTTTACAATTGCCGCAATATTCAGGCCGTATGTTACCTTAATATGCAGTTCAATCACCAAATTGCCGTTTTCTTCGGCCACGCGCACGCCCTTATCGGGGAAATCCGCGCCCAGCACAAGGCTTTTAATGCTGTCGGATGTGCCGCCGGTAGCCATTGCGGCCACGCCATAGCAGCTTTGCGCCGCAGCGCTTACCAGCCCTGCAAAATAATCATTTGTCATGCTTACTTTGCCCATTGTGTTATAAAACTTTATCATACCAGTCACTCTCCTTTGCAAATCAAATTGTCTATATTATAAAAGGTGTTCGAAACAGTGGGCACGATGCCGTGCACATTTTTGGCTGTTACCAAAGTGCCGCAGCGCCACACAAGGGGAACATAGGGCAGCTCGGCGGCAAAGGCCGCTTCATACGCGGGCACATGGGCAATGTTTTCACGCATTGCGGCATAGGCCGCCAAAAGCGCTTCGCTTTGCACCATGCCGCTTGCTGCGGCGCCAGCGGGTAAGAATGGTGCTAAATCCATATTATTATACAACTTTACTTCGCCAATGTACATATCAAAATCGCCCGCGGTGATTTTTTGTGTGTAAATATCAAAATTATCGGTTTCCTCAACATTGATATAAAACCCGTTTTGCTGCAAATGTTCGCTGAGCACATTTGCCAAATACCGCTTATTGGTGCTGCCGGAATACACAAGCAAGCGCAATTCAAGGCGTTTACCTGCCTTTTCATAATATCCGTCCAGCATGTTCTTTTTATACCCAAGCCCCGTCATCAATTGTTCGGCCACGGCGGTGTCGGCAGTGGCGGGCAGCGTTTGCTGCAAGTTTACACAAGGGTAGCTGGGGTTTAAAGCGCCTGTGGCGGGATAAGCGCGCGAAAAATAACATTTTTCTGCCAGAATGCTGCGATCCACAATGCTGCCCACCGCGCGGCGGCCTGCGGCACTTGCCAGCACATGCTGCTCGCCCAAAAGGCCGTTTAGGCCAAGATATACAAGGCTGTTCATTTTATAAAAGTTTTGCAGGCTGGTGGTAGAGGAAGCGGCATTGTTTTCAAGCTCGGTGGCATATAAGCTGACGCCGCCTGTGCTTAGCGCGTTGATAATTTCATCAAAGCCCTTGCACGGAATTAAATGGATTTCATTTGGCGCTGTAAGCGATACTTCTTTGTGCGTATCGTTTTTTAAAAGCACGGTTTCGCTGCCGTAGGTATAACGCCCGCTTGCGCGCGGCTGGCGGTTTTGCACGTCCTCGGCTTTCATTACAGGCAAATTTAATAAATACGCAAACAGGCTGTCGGGCGCTTTTAACGTCACCAGCACATTGCTGCCCTGCACCTCGGCTTTTTCCACGCCCGCCAGCTGCCCAGCGTAATTGGCGCTAACGCGTGCGGCTTCGATGCACGCGGCAATATCCTCGGCCGATACCGGGGTGCCGTCGGTGAAACGATAGGTTTCGTCGGGCGTAAGCACCGCGGTAAGCCCGCTTGTTTGCACTGCGCTTACGCATTTGTACTGCAATGTCATTTGCGGCGTAATGTCTACCATATGATCAAACAGCAAATCGCCCATTTGCATGGTGAGATTGCTTTGGGATAAATACGGGTTAAAGCCGTCTTGCGGGGCATAAGCAATCGAAAAATTGCCGGGCGTTGCCGCAGGCTCGGCGCTTGCAGGCAGGGAGGCGGCGGCAATCGGCACAGAAGACGGCGGCTTTTGCACGCTTGTGCAAGCCGAAAACAAACAGGCACAAGCCAGCACAAGCGCACTTGCCCGTATGCTGGCGGCGTGTGCAAACCCGCAGGCCTTGCGGCAAGGGGCTGCGTGAACGGCTTGCTTCATTCTTGCACGCTCACTCTCTCGGCTTTTTCGCAAAGGCCGGTGGTGTCGTTTAGCGTAAACACAGCGCCGCAAAGTGTGCATTTGCCGCCTGCAAGCGCAAACCGCACAGGGCGATGCGTCTTTTGCTTTTCAATGGCAAGGCGTGGCTCTACGCCAATCACCGATTGGCTAGGCCCGCACATGCCCAAATCCGTGATATAGCCGCTGCCCGCGGGCAAAATTTGCTCGTCGGCGGTTTGCACATGCGTGTGCGTGCCAAATACGGCCGATACGCGCTTATCTAAATAATAGGCAAGCGCCTTTTTTTCGGCGGTGGATTCGGCATGAAAGTCAATGATTTTAAATCGTGCGCGTTTGCCCTCATCGCTTGCCAAAATACGATCCGCCACATCAAAGGGGTTATCCAGCGGCTCTAAAAATGCCACGCCCGCCAAATTTGCCACCAGCACACTGTATTTGCCAAAATCCAAAGTGCACATGCCAGCGTTTGGCGCAATGCCCGGATAATTCGCGGGCATCAGCAGCGTGTTGTTTTCGGTGTATAAATCCATTCCCGCGCGCCGAAGCGCGTGATTCCCTGTGGTAATTACATCGGCTCCGTGCGAAAGCAGCTCCTCGGCGGCGCTTTTGGTAAGGCCTGTGCCGCTTGTGTCGGCGTTTTCGCCGTTCACAATGCAAAGCGCCACGCCAAGCTCCCGCCGCAGCGCGGGCAAGCGGCGGCAAACAAAGTCAAGCCCTGCGTCGCCCACTACGTCGCCAATACATAGTATTTTCATTGTAGGTGCGTTCCTTTCTGCTAAATGGCAACAAACTTTTGCGTTTTGCACACAATGCCGCTATTCGTCTAATTTCAGCACAGCGGTAAACGCCTCACTCGGCACCTCAACTGTACCAATTTGACGCATCTTCTTTTTGCCCTCTTTTTGTTTTTCCAGCAGCTTTTTCTTGCGCGTGATATCGCCGCCGTAGCATTTGGCCAGCACGTCCTTGCGCATCGCCTTTACGGTTTCGCGCGCAATAATTTTGCCGCCGATAGCGGCTTGAATCGGCACTTCAAACATCTGACGCGGGATATTGTCTTTCAGCTTTTCCGCAAGGCGGCGCCCTTTTGCATAGGCCGTGTCGGCATGCACAATCATCGACAGTGCGTCCACCATGTCGCCGTTTAATAAAATGTCCAGTTTCACAAGCTGCGAGGGCAAAAAGCCATGCATTTCATAATCGTAGCTGGCATAGCCGCGGCTGCGGCTTTTGATTGCGTCAAAAAAGTCATACACAATTTCGCCAAGCGGTAAAAAATAATGTAAATCCACGCGCGTGGCATCAATATATTTCATGTCTTTCATGGTGCCGCGTCGGTTTTGGCAAAGCTCCATCAAGCTGCCCACATATTCCGATGGCGTGTAAATATGCGCTTCCACAAATGGCTCCTCGGCGCTTTGAATCTGGCTGGGGTCGGGATAATTGGTGGGGTTATCAATCACGCGCACAGCGCCGTCGGTCATGGTAATGCGATATTCCACGCTGGGCGCGGTGGTAATGAGGTTTAAATCAAATTCGCGCTCTAGGCGCTCAATAATAATTTCCAAATGCAAAAGCCCCAAAAAGCCACATCGAAAGCCAAAGCCCAGCGCAATACTTGTTTCGGGCTCAAAGCTTAAAGACGCATCGTTCAGCCGCAGCTTTTCCAGCGCTTCTTTTAAATCGGGATAATCCGCCCCATCGGCGGGATAAATGCCGCAAAACACCATTGGCGTAACCTTGCGATAGCCGGGCAAGGCCTCTTTGCACGGGTTTGCGCGCAGCGTAACGGTGTCGCCCACGTGCGTGTCCTCTAAGGTTTTGATGGATGCAGTAAAATAGCCCACTTCGCCTGCGCGCAGCTCCGCGCGCGGCGCTAAAGCCACAGCGCCCATCGCGCCAAGCTCCACTACGTTAAATTCGCTGCCGGTTTGCATCATGCGCACGCAATCGCCTGTGCGCAGCACACCCTCAAACACACGGATGTATACAATTACGCCTTTGTAGCTGTCGTACACCGAATCAAACACCAAAGCCTTTAAGGGCGCGTCCTCGCTGCCTGTAGGCGCGGGGATATCACGCACCACATGCTCCAGCACATCTGCAATGCCAATGCCCATCTTGGCCGACACACGCGGCGCGTCCATACAAGGCAGGCCGATAACGTCTTCCACCTCTTTTGCCACGCGATCCGGCTCGGCCGAGGGCAAATCAATCTTATTTAAAATGGGCACAAGCTCTAAATTGTGCTCCAGCGCCATATACGTGTTGGCCAGTGTTTGCGCTTCCACACCCTGGCTTGCATCCACCACAAGCACCGCGCCTTCACACGCGGCCAAGCTGCGGCTTACCTCATAGCCAAAATCCACATGTCCCGGGGTGTCAATGAGATTAAATTCATATTCTTCGCCGTCGTTTGCTTTGTATTGCAAGGTTACCGCGCGCGCTTTAATTGTGATGCCGCGCTCGCGCTCCAGTTCCATATTATCCAAAAGCTGCGATTCCATCACGCGCTTATCCACTGCCTGTGTGTGCTCTAAAATACGGTCTGCCAATGTGGATTTGCCGTGATCAATATGTGCGATGATGCAAAAATTGCGGATATTTTTATTTGCCACAGATGCCCCTCCGATTGAAATGACGAAAACCAATGAAACCTGTTTGGTTTTTGCCACTTTTATGATATATACGTACAATAGTATAGCATATACGCGCGCGTTTTACTATGGGGTTTTGCACAAAGCTTTATGCTTTGCGCAAAAGTGCATTTTGCGGCGAATGCTATGCAAAAGCAAAGGCACGGCTTATCGCATTTTGCGCTGCTTTATGCGCACAAAGCCCATGTCACGCAAGGCCATTTGTGCATAAGCACACAACAAATTAACAAATTTTGGTAGCAAAAACCGTTATACAGACAGTATCAAGCAGCTACATTGCGATTTAGAAAGGTTTTCTGAATGCAAAACCAATAAATCATACTATATGCATCAAAACAATGCAATATGAAGTGTTGCAAGTTTGACGCTGTGCAAGACATCTGTTAGAATGCAAACGTAGCGCAAAAATCAATGGAAAATAATGTATGTTTAAGATGCATAATCCACATGCGATTGCTTCATACTGCATGCAGTATGAAAACTACGCTACTATTGGCATTGCTTGCTTTTAGCGTGAGCGCCGCAAGCAATTTCACAAAGCACATGGAGGTACTATGGTAAAATTCACAGAGCATCTGCGACGCCGCTTTCTCGCGATACCATCGCGGCTATGGGCGTTTGCAATAACACTGTGCTGTTTAGGCGTCACACTGTATTCGCTTTTTGCGATGTTAAACATTGTGATCGTGTCGGATTCACATGGCGCGCGGCGCATGCTGGTTACACCCAGCGAGGACGCAGCGCAGCTGATGGAAATGTCTGGCATTGCCGCAGGCGAAAAAGACAATGTGTTTTACACAGCCTATAATGGCAATTTGGCAGCGCTGAATATCGAGCGCGCCTATCCGGTAAGCGCCACTGCCGACGGGCAAAGCTACACAACCCAGCTTTGCAGCGGCACGGTAGATGATGTGCTTACCGCGTGCGGTATTACTTTAACGCAGCACGATTACACCGAGCCATCGCGCTCCACGCCAATTTCGCCCGATATGCAGCCCATTGTGGTGCATCGCGTGCAATATCAAGACACGGTGGTGCGCGAAGAGATTCCGTTTGAAACACAGTATGAGCTTACCAGCTTGTTTTCACGAAACAAAAAACGCACGATGGTACTGCAAAATGGCAGTAATGGCATACGCGAAACCACCACGCGCCAGCGCATGGTGGACGGCGTAGAGGAATCCAGCAAGGTGATTGGCGTAACGGAGCCTGTAAAGCCCGTGAACGCGATTGTAAAAAAATATGGCGCGGGCGCGCCAGTTTCAAAATTGCCGGGGCCTGAGGGTGTAACGATTACAAACGGCGTTCCCTCTAGCTATAAAGCGGTGCACACAGGGCGCGCAACAGGTTATTCGGCCTCGCGCGGGCGCGGGGCATCGGGGCTGGGCCTATACGAGGGCACTGTGGCGGTTAATCCGGCGCTGATACCTTACGGCAGCCTTTTGTATATTGTTTCTACAGACGGCAAATTTGTGTATGGCTATGCCATTGCCACAGACACAGGCACGGCCTTGCAAACTGGCCATGCGCTTGTGGATTTGTTTTACGAAACCTATGAGGAATCTTTGCTCAATGGCGCTAAAACCGTGAATGTGTATGTAGTGCAATAGCATAGCGCATTGTGCAAAGCATTCGTAAGCTGCACAAAGCCCTGCGTGCGGGGCAAATCTTCGCAAATATGCGCAAAGGCTTGCATGCATAGCAAAAATGCGCCAATAGGCGCAATGGCATTAGGCATATTTGCAAAACTGTATGGTTTATACGCAAAGCCCCGCGCACATTGTGCGCGGGGCTTTCTTGATAAACCCGCGATATCGGGCAAAAAACCGCAAGTTTATCAATGTATTACACCCCAAAAGCGAAACAGTAAGCTGTACTGAATGGCTTTTGGGGTGCAGTGCATAAAAAACTTGCGGTTTTATTTGTGTTTATGCCGCAGGGGCGGGGGGAGGCGGCGCGTTCGGGTCAACCGGCGGCGCGTTCGGGTCAACCGGCGGTGCGTTTGGGTCAACCGGCGGCGCGTTCGGGTCAATCGGCGGCGCGTTTGGGTCGATCGGCGGCGCGTTCGGGTCGGCTGGGGCAGGGGCCGCCGCGTTCATGGTCAGCGTCGGCAGCTGGCCATCGCCAATGATGCCAATATAGCTTTTGCCGATATTCATAGGCAGCTCGCTGCCGTCTTTGCTGTATATGCGCATCGGCGCTTCGGGCAGGCCCTTTTTCCAAGTGATTTCCTCGTATTTTCCACCGTAAAAATAAAAGCCGTTGCCGGAAGAAAAATCAAATTGCGTGCATTGCCCATCGGGCTTCAGGCCAATCTTCGTCACCAGTAAAAGCACATTGTTAAAGGCAAGCTGTGCGCCGGTGGTTTCGTCGATATGCGGCTCGCCATATGCTTTTTTTAGATACAATCCGCTGGCGGCGTCGAATACAAACTCCACCTCGTTGTCGCCCGAAAACTGCCAGCGCACGTCGGGCGCGTCGCCCGTTGCGGGCAAGCGCGGGGGCGCTGCCTTGTCGGCAAATACAAACAGGCTTTCATAGGCGCCAGTGGGCGCAACCTGCTGTTTATCCATGCCGGCGGCAATCAGCGCCGTGTCGGTGTACCAGCAATGTTCTTGTGCGCGGGTTTTGCTGCGCGCGGTGTCAAACACAAAGCTTGTGGTGCCAAGATATCGGCCGTCCACGTCTTGATACCGATATTCGTTTAATAGGTTTTCTGCATAAATGCTGCTGCCGATATGCACAAAAATGGCGTTTAGCGGCAAGGCAAGCTGCAAATGCTGGTCGCGCGCAGAGCGCACAGGCCCCACCTGCGGAATGGCACGATAATCGGAATACACAGCCATCAAGCGGGTCACGCCGCCCTCGGTAACCATTTCATACACCACATCCGCGGCGGTAAGGCCGCGCTGTGGCAAGGCGGGGCGCGCATTGTTTACCATGATGGCCACAGGCCGCTGGCCCACCACATACCCTTCGGGTATTGCGGCGCCTGTTAATGGATTGTAATCATACTGTTTAATAGGTGCAGTGGGGTTAATCCCGCCCTGCTGCGGAGTAGAGCTGATGGATAGGGGGGGTGTGGGGTTTTTGTCTTTGCTGCATCCTGTTAAAAGCGCGGCTGTCAGCGCAATGCACAGCAAAATCGCCAGTGCGCGTTTCATCGAGTGCCCACTCCTTTCATTTAGATATCGCACAGCATTTTGCCATGCGCATGGTTTATCAAATATTAGCCGGCATCTGCTTCCGTGCCGCCTGTCGAGGTGGGCGCGGTTTCTTCAATGGTGCCCTCGGGGCCTGTGTAGCTAAAGCCGAGGTCGTGCTCGTCAAGGTCTACAATGCCGATATAGCTTTTGCCGCAGTTGACAATCAAATCGTTTTCGTCCCAATCGGTAAAATGCAGCTTGCTTTCAGTGGGGCCTTTAAACCAGCGGATTTTTTCCATTTTGCCCTGGCTGAAATAGTATCCAACCCCGCCGAAATCCATGTCCACTTTTTGATAGTTGGGGTCGCCCTTATCGTTGCCGTTTTTATCAAGGTTGCCGCCCGGATACGGATAGGTGGTGATATCGGCAAACAGCACAAACACATTTTCAAAGCCCAGCTGCTCGCCATTGTTTTCGTCCACCGTTTTGTGGCGCGCGCCTTTAGAGGAGCTGTATTGCGACATCATATAGCGCCCCGCGTCATTGTAATCAAAATAGGTGCGGTAGCTGTCGGAATGCTTAATGCTAACCTTCACGGCGTCCTCGCCGTTCATGGGGCGCACGCCGTTGTTTTCGTCGTAGCGTGCAAAGGTAAAGAACGGTGCGCCGTAGGTGCGGTTCATATCATAGTCGTATTTATCAATAGCCTTTTGAATCATTTCGCCATTGGTGTAGGCTGTGTGCTCCTGTGCATAGCCTTGATTGCGGCGGTTTTGGTCCCAATAGGTAATGGGGCGGGAATCGCCGTTTAAATCCATATCGTCATAACTAACTTGGTCCATATACGTTTGCGTGATGCCGCTGCGGCCAACGTGGATATACAGCGGGCGATACGGCACTGCAAGGCGGAAAAACTGGTCGCGCGCACTGCGCACAGGCCCTACGTCCGGCAGGTTTTTGTAATCTTCAAACAAAGCCATAAAGCGCGTGATGCCGCCCTCTACCTTGCTTTCAAACAAAATATTTGCCATCGAAAGGCCGCGCTGCGGGCGGCATGCGGCAATATTGTTCACCATAATCGCCGTGGCGCGTGTGCCCTCGGGGAATGTGGCGTCTTTTTCAAAGCCGGTGTACGGGTTTGGCGTATAGGGCGGCTCCGGCGGCACCTCGGGCACCGAGGACGAGGGCGCTTGGGGTAACGAGGGCGCAGAATTATCTGTGCCTTTTTTGGAACATGCGGTAAACGCCGATACGGCCAGGGCGGCCGCTAATAAAACTGCGAATATTCTTTTCTTCATGATATACTCCCATTACACCGACACGCAAAAACGCAAAGCCCATGCGTGTGTATCGCCGTTTTGGCCGACGATTCGCCAATTTAATTCATGCTATTATCACGCGCCGTTTTCAGTCCGGCGCTTCAATCGCGTCTTCGCCGCTTACGGGCGGCAAACTGGCCGTGGCATCTGTGCTTTTGCCAATTTTGAAGTATTCATACTTGCTCAAATCCACAAAGGCCACATAAGTGGTGCCGGGGTTTATCGTAACGCTGGTTTCCGTTTTGTCGGCACTCACAATGCGCAGGGGGCTTTTTTCGTGGCCTTTCAGCCATCGTACTTCCTCATACCTCCCTTGATTGAAATAATATCCAACTCCGCCGAAATTATAATCCACTTTTGCTAAAATTCCGTCGGGATATTTGGTAATGTCGGTGAACAAAATCAGCAAATTGTCAAACCCCAGCTGCTCCCCGGTGTTTTCGTCAATTTGCGGGGCCGAAAACTGCGATTTTAAATAACGGCCGCTTTTGTCCTCATACGTAAAGCTGCTGCTGGCATAGCTGGAAAACCGCACCTGCACGTCCTTTGCTTCGCCCCCTGCCAGCGCACGCGGCGTATTTGCAAAATCAAATGCCGAAAACAGCATCTTGTCATCTAATTGCAGGCCGCACGCTTTCGCGGTGGCCGTAAACATGGCGGCGTCTGAAAACCAGCAATGCTCAATGGCCGTGCCGGTTACGCGCGCATTATCCAGCCGCAGCGCGCCCGATTGCACACAGCCGTTCACGGCGCTGGTGCTGTCATACCGATATTTTTGCAAAAGGTCTGTTGCATATGTGGAGGAGCCTGTATGCAAAAGCATGGTGTTCAGCGGCAAAATTAATTGTAAATGCTGGTCGCGCGCACTGCGCACGGGCCCCACTTCCGGCATCGCCTCGTAATCGGGAAAGATGGCCATCAAGCGTGTGATGCCGCTTTCGGTTACAACTTCATATACAATATCGGCTGCCGCAAGGCCACGCTGTGGCAGTGCCACACGCACATTGTCTATCATTACCGCCAAAGGCCGTTTTGGCTCGCCCTCAATAGGCAGGCCCGTCAGCGGGCTAAAGCCTTTGCGCAAAGGCACACCAATCGCGCCCTTGTCCTCGGCAAAAACAGGTTTTGCCGCAAGGGAAGAGGCCGCAGCATCTTTACTGCAAGCGCAGAATAAGGCGGAAAATATAAAAAGCGACACGCAAATGCAAGCATACTTTTTGATCATGCGGTTCTTCCTTTTTCGCGGTGCACAAACGGTGTTTTACCCCGCCTTTAGCTTAGACGATGCACCACGCCAAATTCTTTCAGTTTAAAAAATGCATTGCTGCACTATCAGTAGTGATATTATATATATGATACTCAAAATATAGTGCGTTGTAAATAGTTTGTAACAAGTTTTGCCCAATCCAAAAAGTTTACATGAATAGTTCGATAAAAAGTGTTGACAAGCTATAGGTGCCTCTGCTATAATAATCAAGCGCTTCAAAAGCGCAGCGAAAAACTTTCCAAAGCAAACAAATACGAGCCACTAGCTCAGTCGGCAGAGCACCTGACTTTTAATCAGGGTGTCCGGAGTTCGAATCTCCGGTGGCTCACCAAAACAAAAGCACGCAGGACGTAACGGTCTAGCGTGCTTTTTTGTTGTATGCCGTTACCGCATTTTCCTTTATGGACTGCGCACAAATCAAAAAGCCCTGCCTTTAGCGGGGCTTTTTGATGCCGCTTTGTCATTTCGTCTTGTCATTACGTCTTGTTTGCAAGTCCTGCTTTGTGCTTTCATCTTGTTTGCAAGTCTTGCTTTGTCATTTCAGCTTGTTTGTAAAAGGCTAGGCTTGTAATTTCATTCCGTGTGCAAAATTTGCATGCTCACGCGGGTTTCTGCTGGGTTATTGCTGCTTTTTACGAAAAATGATGGCGTATGCCCTGCGCGTTAAAAGCACCTTGCAGGGCACGTGCAGCGCATTTGCCATTGCCTCTACGGTTGCGCGGTCGCCCGCGCTCATGGGGCCGATGGCAAGGATATACAGCTCGCCCTCCTTTGCCAAAACGCTGCACGGCAAATACAGCGATGCCGCCATTGCTTCAAAGCTTTTGCGGTCACCATAGCTTACAGGGCCAACCTCAAGCGTTGGCAAATCGTGTGCGCCAATATACCCCCTTTTGTTCGCCACGCCAAGCACATCTGCTACATTTAGCTCTTTGCCTGTAGCGCTGCGCACTTGCAAGTGCAAATGCGCGCCTATGCTGTTGCCTGTATGGCCCATGATGCCCAGCGCCTGCCCCTCTGCCACGTATTGCCCCGCTTTTACGGCGCGGCTTGCAAGGTGGCAGTAATAATAGCGCTTGCCGTCTGCGCCGTCCACACGCACATAATTGCCCCACTCCCAAGTGGGGTTTGCATGATCGGTCACAATGGTAGAGCGTATTACTTTGCCTGCGCACACTGCGCGCACGGTTTTATTATCATCACCCACGATGTCAAGGCCAAAATGCTTTATGCTCCAAATTTGCGTAATACGGTTTCTACCGTTAAATGGATTTCTCATTGCTGCACTCTCCCAAAGGCTATAATAGGGCTTCATATACATTGCCCTATTTGCAGCATATTCCATTTGCACAAAAATCGTAACAGGCTATTTTTCGCTTAGCACGTAATCGGGATTTTGGGGGTCAGCAGCTTTTTCGTCGATAACGGAAATGGGCTTCCAATTGCCGGTGCTGGCCTTATGATAGGTGCTGCTTTTTACGGTGGAAGCATTTGCCCAGCCAATAAACGAGCCAATCCATACGCCGCTTTCTTTGATAATAAGGCGGGTGTCTGCATCGCAGCTATCCACATTCACAAAGGCGCAAAAGCCCGCAAAGCCGCCGATGCCCGCTGGCGAGCCCATCGAAAATTCATTGTGCCCTGTGGAATAGGCTGTTACGCTGCCTTTAGCGCTGCTGGCTTTGATATCAGCAAAATGCGCATTGCCCACAAGGCCGCCCGCATATACACAGCCGGATATCTGCGCATCGGCCGTGCAATTCATGATTAGCGGGCGCGCAAAGGCCGCGTTTTCTGCGTGTGCATTCTACAAATTGCCCACAAGGCCGCCCACCTGTGCCACGCCGTTTACCTTGCCCGACACATGGCAGTTTTCGGCGTTGCCACGCAGTTCTGCTGCTAAAATGCCCGCGTTTGCGGCGTGCCAAGTGTTTTTGCCAACGGCGTTTATTTGGGCATTTTCAATGGTTAGGTTTTTCACGGTGCCGCTTTCTGCAATAATGCCAAAAAGGCCGCAATAGCCGCTTTCAAATTGCCCGCGTGTATCGTCAAACCGTACAGTCAGGTTTTGGATGCTATGCCCAGCGCCATCCAATGTGCCGCAAAAGCCCGTTACTGCGGGCTCGCGCGGGTCTTGCGTATACGCGCCCCCAAGCGGCGGCGCATTGAGGCCAATGGGCGTGAAATCCACGCCCGCAAGGTCAATATCGGCCGTGAGTACATAGGTGTAGCCGCTATATTTCCAGCCCTCGGCATTGATATCGCGTGCAAGCTGCATCAAATCCTGTGCGCTGCCGATTTCTACACGCTTTTGCGCGGGGGCAATGTTGGTGGGCACATTTTCGGCCTTGACAAGGCGATACACCGTGTCGCCGTTTTTGTAAAAATCCTGCACAATTTCGGGCACGTTTTCGGCCTTGCCTTCACGCAGGGTGTATACAGCGTCATGCAAGCGTGCGCCTTGATATTCGCGCGCAAAGGTAAAGCGCAAATCGCCGTTTGCAAGCGTTTCCGATTGTAAAAGCGTCATCGTGGGCTGCGGAGTATTGTACGGAATAAACAGTCCGCTTGTGCCGCCTTGCGGCATTGAAACAGTGAACAGGCTTGTAAACGCGATGCAGTCGTCCGCCGACATGTTTACGCCGCCGGATTCGCCCTGCCCGTCGGGGTTTTGCGCTTGATATTGCGTGGCAAGGTTTTTCAAAAACAAAAATCCCGCGCCCATAGCGCCAAGCTGCTCGGTAGCGGCTGCAAAATCACAGTCGCGCCCGAGGTACCATTGGTCATACAGCAGTATCGGCGTGCGCATAGCGTCGGTCAATTCGGGCTGTGTTGGCGCGCTGACAGCCGATGAGGGCGGCGCGAAATCGGCGCTGCTTGCAATTGGCGCGCAGGCAATCATCGTGCCTGCGGCAAGGCTGAATAGCAGCACGATGGTTAATAAAAGCGCCCCATGCTTTTTAGCACTTGTGCTAAAAATGCCGCTAAGACGCGCCTTTATCGACATTTTGCCGCCAAAATGGGTGGATAATAAAACGCGTCGATGCGCTTCGCCGCGCAGGGTTTTTAAAAGGGTTTCGCCGTAAGCGGCGCGAAAATCGCTGCTTTGCCCGTGCACCACCGCTTCGTCGCAGGATAATTCAATATCCTCGTGTGCGGCACGCACCATCAGCCAAACCAGCGGGTTAAACCAATACGCGCTGCTGATAAAAATTAATAGAAATTTATATGCGATATCGCGGCGTTGATAATGGCAAAGCTCGTGGCGCAAAATCATAGCAAGCTGCACGTCATCCCATTCGCGCTGCGGCAGAACAATGCAAGGCCTAAGCAGCCCCATCAGCATCGGGCTTTCGCATAGTGGGCTTTGATAGAGCTTTACAGGGCTGTTTATGCAAAGCTCGCTTAAAAGCGCGGGCAAAAGCGCTGTTTGATAGTTTGCTGCGCTTTTCAGCATATGCCCCCGCGCCTTTATATACGCTGCAAGGCGCGCTGCAAACAGTGCGGCCGCACCCAAAAGCCAAATAGCGGATAAAAAGCCCCAAAAATCGATTGCACGCGGGGCGCTTTGCGCAGCGCCCGATAAGGCGCTGCCCGCGGGCAAATCAGAGCCTGCGGCGTTTACAGGCGCATCGGGCACAATCAGCGGCAGCTCGCTTAATGGCGGCTGCGCAGCGCCTGCATCCTTTTGGGCGTTTGCCGCGCTGTTTGGCCCGCTGCTGGCGCTTGTGTGCAAAGGGGCAGTGTACACCGTGGGATTTGGCACATGAATTGTAAATTGTACAGGCATTTTGGGCAGCGCAAACGGCAGCGCAAGGCGCAGGGCAAGGCATAGCCAAACCCAATACTGCCATTTTGCATGATAGCGCTTTGCCAAAAGCGGGCGCAAAAGCAAAAGCAGGGCAATGATGGCCGATACACCGAGGCTTGTTTCAAACGCGCCTTGTAAAAATTGCGACATATTCACACGTTCCTTTCATGGGGGCGCTTAGGTTTGCCGCGCAAGCGGGATGCCCCGCATTGGCACGGCAGGCAAAGAGGGGAAAGCGCTTCTTGCATCGCGCGTGCGCTATTCCCGCCGCTGCTGTTTTAATGCCGCCAAATACGCTTCCAAATCGTCAATGTCCTCACAGCTCAAAAAGCCGCCATGTGCCATCGATGCCACAAAATCCGTGAGCGAATTTTTGTGTAATCGCGCCAAAAAGCTATTGTTTTCCACAGCAAGATACGCGTCTTTTGTAACAAGGGCGGAATATATATTGCGGTTTCCGTCTTTTTCTACTTTAATAAATCCTTTTTGCGCAAGGCGCGAAAGCAAGCTTAATATGGTGGAATCTGCCCAGTTTTTCCGCGCTTGCAGCTGCGTGTCAAAATAATTGCGCGGCACGCCGCACTCGGCTTGCCATAAAAGCAGCATAATCTCCAGCTCGGCTTCGGGCAAGCGTTTGATATCAACCCGCTTTTTCATAGGGTACACACTCCTCGTTCCTACAGATGTAGTAGATGATATTCTTATACTACACTTGTAGGAGATTATTGTCAATATAATGCCGATAAATTCATTAAAATAATGGCAAAACGTTTTAATGGCGCATCCCCTTTGGCGGGCGCATATGTGCTCAAGGCCGTGGGCATATAATGCCCACATGGCCGTGTAAGCAAGCAGCGTTACCATTTATTACAAAAGGCGTGTTTTCTTTTTTAATTGTCAAGCGCATATATATATGGTATACTGAATTTGACTAAAATTCGCAGAATACTATTCTAACGAAAAGGAAACACAGATATGATGCAAAAAATCATCGTCAAAAGCAAAAAAGGGTTTACGCTCATAGAGCTGATTGTAGTGCTTGCCATTTTGGCCATTATTGCCGCCATAGCTGTGCCTACGGCCTTTGGCAGCATCGAAACCGCAAAGGATGCTGCGGCGCACGCCAGCATCAACAGCATGAACAGTGTGATACGCACCACCTCGCAAATGATTGTGCTGAATCACAAGGTGGATGGGTATGGCAAAGAGGTTTTTGTGGATTATAAAAACGGCCAGTTTTCCAATGCGGGCAAAGTGACAAACCCGTATGTGGAGTATTACGTGAAGATGCTGCAAGAAAGCGGCATGCAAGCGCCGAAAGACAGCTATTTTTACATCTATATCAGCAAAAACCTTGCCAATGGCGAGTTTTTGTATTACATATATTATTCGCCAGAGGGCGTGGATAAGCTGGCAAAGCCGTATTATGTTTACTACAGTGAAACCGGCGAGATAAAAGACGTTAAATAAATTTTTGCACAATAAAAAGGCGGGCAGCTCAGGGCTGCCCGCCTTTTGTATGGGATGCCGCCGATGCCGCCGTTTGTGCAGGCGCGTTCTTTCACCCCATGCCGTAATGCCACTATGCTGTTTTGAATCGGATTGTATCTCTGCCTTGCTGCGCGGCAAAACTGCTGCGCGAATTTACGTAAAATACAGCGCACACTAAAAACAAATAAAGCAAATAAAAAGGACGCCCGCGGGCGTCCCTTTTATTTGTATACTTATTTAGCTTTTTGCGCAATTTCCAAAACAAGGTCTGCCAAAAACGCGGCAAAAGGCTTTGTGCCGCCGTTGGCTTCTTTGCGCGCGCGCACCGCCACGGTGCCGTTTGCCATTTCGTCGTTGCCAACCACCAGCATATAAGGCACCTTTTCCAGCTGTGCCTCGCGGATTTTATAGCCCATTTTTTCGGCGCGATAGTCGGCGCTGGCACGCACGCCTGCGGCTTCAAGCTGCTGCAAAAGCCCTGCGGCATATTCGTGATGCGCATCGCTGATGGGAATAATGCGCACTTGCTCGGGCGCCAGCCATACAGGCAGCGCGCCCGCATATTTTTCTAAAAGCAGCGCCAGCGTGCGCTCGTAGCAGCCTAAGGATGTGCGGTGGATAATATACGGCAGCTTTTCCGTGCCGTCGGAATCCGTGTACAGCATGCCAAATTTTTGCGCCAAAAGCATGTCGATTTGGATGGTAATCAGTGTATCCTCTTTGCCGTGCACATTCTTGATTTGAATGTCCAGCTTCGGGCCGTAAAACGCGGCTTCGTCGATGCCCACCGTGTAGTCAACGCCAAGATGCAGCAAAATCTTTTCCATCAGGTTCTGCGCTTCTTCCCATTGCTCGGCGCTGCCCTCGTATTTATCCGTGCGGGCGGGATCCCATTTAGAAAAGCGGAAGCTGCAATCCTCGGCAAGGCCCAGCGTATCCAGCATAAATTTCGCAAGGTCAAGGCAGCCCTTAAACTCTTCTTCCAGCTGGTCGGGCCGTAAAATCAAATGCCCCTCGCTGATGGTAAACTGGCGCACACGGATTAAGCCGTGCATCTCGCCGGAATCCTCATTGCGAAACAGCGTGCTTGTTTCGCCAAGACGCATGGGCAAATCGCGATAGCTGCGCTTGCGGTTTAAATATACTTGATATTGGAACGGGCAGGTCATCGGGCGCAAGGCAAAGCATTCTTTCGTTTCGTCGTGCGGGTCGCCCAAAATGAACATGCCGTCCAAATAATGATCCCAGTGTCCGCTGATTTTATACAGCTCGCGCTTTGCCATTAGCGGCGTTTTTGTTAAAAGATAGCCGCGCTTTTGCTCTTCGTCCTCAACAAATCGCTGCAAAAGCTGGATGGTGCGCGCGCCTTTTGGCAAAAGCACGGGCAGCCCCTGGCCAATTACATCCACCGTGGTAAAAAACTCCAGTTCGCGCCCAATTTTGTTATGGTCGCGCTTTTTTGCGTCTTCAATGGCGGCAAGATGCGCCTCTAGCTCGGCAGCCTTTGGAAACGCCGTGCCATACACGCGGCACATCATCGCCTTTTTGCTGTCCCCGCGCCAATATGCGCCGGTGGCGCTGGTTAATTTCACGGCCTTAATGGGCGACACATCCATCAAATGCGGCCCTGCGCACAGGTCGGTAAAATCGCCCATTTTATAAAAGCTGATGGCCTCGCCCTTTGCGGCGTGTTCTTCCATTAGTTCCAGCTTATACGGCTGGCCAGCCATCAAGGCGCGTGCCTCGTCGGCAGGCAGGGTAAAGCGCTCAAGCGCCGTACCCTCTTTGATAATGGCACGCATTTCGGTTTCAATTTTTTCCAAATCCTCGCTAGTAAAGGGCTTTTCTACGTCAAAATCGTAGTAAAAGCCGCCGTCAATGGCAGGGCCGATGGCATATTTTGCATCGGGAAATAAACGCAGCACTGCGGCGGCAAGCACGTGGCTTGCCGTGTGGCGAAACACGCGTTTGCCCTCGTCCTCCTCAAAGGTAAGGATGGCAAGCTCTGCGTCCTCGGTAATCGGCGTGCGCAAATCGACCGTTTTGCCGTTCACGCTGGCCGCGCACGCGCTTTTATAAAGGCCCATGCCGATGCTTTTGGCGATATCGGCAGGCGTTTGGCCGTTTTCAAAGGTTTTCACAACGCCGCCTTTTAGTGTAATGTTCATCATACTGTTCTTCCTTTCTTTATAAAAAAGTTTGCAAATCGAGTATTTTGCAAGCAGCGCCTCGTGTAAACGCGCGCCATTTGCCGAAACTCGCTTGCAAAAGCATACAAAAAAGCCCACCCCGTACTTGCTTGTACGGGGTGGGCAACAGACAAAATGTTTGTAAAAACCCATGGTTCCACCCGTGTTGTATCGGCGTTTTCAAAACGAAAACGGCCAATACCACTCATAAGGCATGCGCCAAAGCGCTACCTTGAAAGCTGTAACGTGCTTTAGTACGGCAAGGGTTCGCCCTTGCGCTCGGCGGTGGTAAGCTTTGGGGTAAGGCAAGGCGGCTTACAGCATAAGATAAGAAATATTTCCCTCTTTTTGCCGCCCTCTCTGATGCCATTGTGCCAAAATTCGTGTCCGCGTCAATGCTTTTCGGGGATATGCTTTTTTATTACATTACACTTATTTTCACAGTTTGTCAACAATTTCTTGACAAGTTTCACGGTTGGCTTTAAAATGTATTCAGTGGTGTAATTTGAAGCGGGATATTTCACATTCTTTTATAGAAGTTTATAATATCGCTTTTTATTTATAACATGTAATAGTTTTAAGGAGTGTGCCCTAATGATATCAATATTGCTAGCAATATTGATAGCGGTTGTTGTGGGCGTGGCTGCAGCTGCAGTCGCATTTCCTATTGGCATCGCATACAGACGGAAAACCGCAGAGGCCAAGCTTGGCTCGGCGGAAGATGAAGCTAAAAGGATAATCAATGACGCTATCAAAACAGCAGAACAAAAACGCAAAGAAGCCGTAATCGAGGCAAAGGACGAGGCCTTTAAGCTAAAGGCCGAAACAGACAGAGACATTAAAGAGCGTCGCGGCGAGCTTTCTCGCCAAGAGCGCAGGCTGGACCAAAAAGAAGAAGCAGTTGACAAAAAAATCGAAAATCTGGAACTAAAAGAAGCAGAAATTGCCAAACGTGCCGAGCTGGCCGAGGCAAAGCTGGCTGAAATTGAGCAGATTAAAACCCGCGAGTTTGAAAAGCTGGAGGCCGTTAGCGCGCTTACGCAAGAGGACGCCAAAAAGCTTTTGCTTGCGAAAGTGGATGAGCAGCTTACCCACGAAAAAGCAATGCGCATCACGGCATTTGAAACGCAAACAAAAGACGAGGCCGATTCAATGGCGCGCGAATTAATCAGCCAGGCAATTGCCCGCTGTGCCGCCGACCATTCCAGCGAGGCCACCGTATCGGTGGTGCCGCTGCCCTCTGACGACATGAAGGGCCGCATTATCGGGCGCGAGGGCCGCAATATCCGCGCCCTTGAAACCGCCACGGGCGTTGACTTAATTATCGACGATACCCCGGAGGCAATCACGCTTTCCAGCTTTGACCCTGTGCGCCGCGAAGTGGCGCGTTTAACACTGGAAAAGCTGATTAGCGACGGGCGCATCCATCCCGCGCGCATCGAAGAAACCGCCGAGCGCTGCCGCCGTGACCTAGAGCTGGTGATGAAGCGCGAGGGCGAAAAAGCCGTTATGGACGTGGGCGTGCATGGCATCCATCCCGACATTGTAAAGCTGATTGGCCGCTTGCGCTATCGCACAAGCTATGGCCAAAACGTGTTAAATCATTCGCTGGAAGTGGCGTATCTGTCGGGCATTCTTGCCGCAGAGCTTGGCGTAAATGTTACACAGGCGCGCCGCGCAGGCCTTTTGCATGATATCGGCAAGGCGCTGAACCACGAAATCGAGGGCAGCCACATTTCTATCGGCGTGGATATTGCCAAAAAGTATAAAGAAAACCCTGCCGTCATCCACGCGATTGAAGCGCATCATGGCGACGTAGAGGCAAAAACCGCGCTGGCGTTTATCGTTATGGCGGCGGATGCCATCTCGGCGGCACGCCCCGGCGCGCGCCGTGAAAACTTAGACAGCTATATCAAGCGCCTTGAAAGCCTTGAAGAAATTGCGAACGGGTTTGAGGGCGTAGAGCGCTCGTTTGCCATTCAAGCGGGCCGCGAGGTGCGCATTATGGTAAAGCCCGAGATTATTTCCGATGACAATTTGGTGTTGTTGGCGCACGATATCACGCATAAAATTGAAGAGGAGCTGGACTATCCGGGCCAAATCAAGATTAACGTGATACGCGAAAGCCGCGCTGTGGAATACGCCAAATAGCGTTATCCAACAAAAGTGAAACCGTATATAACCAAAGAGGGGTCGCGTCGATAAGATGCGGCTCCTCTTGCGCACACAGAACGTTTTGCCTTGTGCAACACGCGCTGTAGCCAGCGCCATTACCATTTTCAAGGGGTATTATTTTATGAAAAAACCTGCATTTCCCAAAATCGGTTTGCGCAATATCAAAACCGCCATTTCTGCCACCTTGTGTGCGCTTTTATATGCGCTGATAGGGCGCAACCCCACCTTTGCATGCATTGGCGCGGTGTTTGGCATGGACAATTCCTTGCCATCCTCCTTGCGCACAGGGGGCAACCGTTTGGCGGGCACCGTTATCGGCGGTTTTCTGGGCATGGGCTTTTTTGCACTGGGGCAGGTTTTTCCCGCGGGCGGCGTTACGCATATTCTTTTGCTGTTTGTGGGCATCGTGCTGCTCATTTACATCAGCCAGCTTTTGCATTTTCATGGTGCTATCGGCGCGGGCGCGGTGGTGTTTTATATCGTGATGCTCAACACGCCCGAAAACCAATATGTCAGCTATGCGTTAAACCGCATGCTGGACACCGCTGTGGGCGTGCTGATGTCGATTTTGATAAACTGGATACATATTAAAGCACCGTTTTTGGAATGGGAAGCCAAAGAGCAATAAATGGAAGAAAATTGGCGAAATACAAAAAATACATTTACTGCTGCAATCAATCATAGTATACTTAAGAAAATAAGGCACCGTATTATTGTAAACAGGAGGCGGGCGTTTGGATATCAGGCAGGAAGCGTTGCAATTTGCACAGATGCTGCAAGGCTTATATTTGGAACAGCGCGATATGACACAGCTGCTCGCCTATATTGACGAACAGACCACGTGGATCGGCACCGGCCCAAACGAGCTATGCAAAAACATTACCGAGGCGCAAGCGGCGCTCTTTAAAGAAAAAGACGAGTATAAGGGCGGCTTTACCGTGCTGAACAGCTGGTACGAAACAGTGCTTTTGCCCGAAAAAAGCTGTGTTGTGTATGGGGAATACACGGCGCGTGCAAACGATGCCGATGCCGATGTGGAGCCGCTACATAACCGCGTGTCGGCGGTGTTTAGCTATAATAGCGAGGGCATGCAGCTTGTGCATTTGCATATGTCGCATCCGGATGAAAACATCGTGGAGGGCGAATATTACGCAAAAGCGCACGTAAAGCTGGATAACAACACGCTGCGCGGTATGGTGCGGCAAACGCAGCAGGATTTAAACGAGCGCAATAGCGAGCTTGCAGAGATTACGCGCAATGTTGCTGCCGGTGTATACCGCTGCCGCGACGACGCAGCGCACACATTGGTGCATATCAACGACGGTTTTCTTGCGCTGTTTGGCTACTCGCGCGAGGAATTGCAAGCGCTGTTTCAAAATCAAATGATTCATCTGATATACGCCGCTGACCGCGAGCAGGTTTGGCAGTCTTTGCAAAGCCAATTGGCGGCCAGCGATACTGTGGAGCTGGAATATCGCGCGCTTCGCAAGGACGGCACCATATTCTATGTGCTAGACAGGGTGCGCCGCGTGCTGGATGAAAACGGCGAAACCACCTTTTTCTGCGTTTTGATTGACAATACCGAGCGCCGCCAAGAGCAGGAAAAGCTGCGTTTGTCGCTGGAGCGACACAGGGTTATTATGGATCAAGCAACCGATATTATTTTTCAGTGGGATATGCAGGCAGACACGGCGGATATTTCGCCCAATTGGATCAAAAAATTTGGCTATGCGCCGCAGCACGAAAATTTGCGCAAAACATTACCCAATTCAAAGGTGATTTATGCCGAGGATTTGCAAACGCTGGTTGCGCTGATGCGCGAAATGCTTTCCGGCAAATCGTATGCCCAAACGGAGCTGCGCATTCGCAAAGCCGATGGCGCATATATTTGGTGCCGCATTCGCGTGACCACGCAGTACGACACCGATGCGCGCCCGATATCTGCCATTGGTGTCATTACCGATATCAGCGGCGAAAAAGAGGCGCATCGCGCATTGCTAGAGCGCACGCAGCGCGACACGCTGACCGATTTGCTAAATAAATCGGCGGTAAGGCAGCACGTGGAAACAATTCTGCGCGAGCAAAGCACAGAGCAACACGCAATGCTGATACTGGATATCGATAATTTCAAAGCCGTAAATGATACCTTTGGGCATTTGTGCGGCGATGATGTGCTGCTGGCACTGGCGCACGGGCTTAAACGAGTGTTTCGGCAAAGCGATGTGCTTGGGCGCATCGGCGGAGACGAATTTTTGCTCTTTTTGCCCGCTATCACGCACGAGAAAGCAAGGGAAAAGGCACAAGAAGCGCTGTCGGTTTTTTTGCAAACAGATTGGCCGTATGAAGAAAAACCCACTGTCAGCATCGGCGTGAGCTATTATCCAAAGCACGCCAGTGATTTTTTGCGGCTGTATGCCTGTGCAGACAGCGCGCTATATCAAGCGAAAGCGGCCGGCAAACGCAGCGTTGCGGAATTTGACGAAAAGCGTTTGGGCGGCGTGTGCCAATCTTTTACGCACGCAAAAAACGCAGCGCAAGCAAAATATACAGCGCAGGCCGAAAGCGCCGAAAACGCCGAAGGCGAAGCGGCAAAACCCCATTAGGGGCGCTATGCCTTCAAGGCGCGTGCAGGCGCAGGCGATAAATCGCCAATAAAACCAACAAAAAAAGGGCTATCAAACAAGCGTTTGTTTGATAGCCCTTTTGCTTTATAGATGGCTTTTTGTGTTTGTTTTTCCATATGGGGCGGCTTTGCAGGCGAATGGTTTACACCAAAAGCTCCTGCGGCAAATCCTTTGCCACAAAGCCGCTCAAAATGCTGTCCAGCATTTCGGCCTGCCCGGAAAGCTCCTCAGAGGCAGCAGCCGATTCCTCGGCTGTGGCGGAATTGGTTTGCACCACTTCGGATACTTGCCCAATGCCCGTTGTCACTTCACTTAAAAGCCGCGCCTGCTCTTCGGTGGCCTCGCGGATTTGCACGATAAAATCGGCGGTTTCCTGCGCGCCAGACACCACGGCATTTAAATCCTTTGCGGTAAGCTCGGTAAGCGTTACGCCGGAATTTACAGACATAACGGATGCTTCAATCAGTGCGGTGGTGTTTTTGGCGGCTTCGCTGGATTTGGTGGCAAGGTTGCGCACTTCATCGGCCACCACGGCAAAGCCCTTGCCCGCGGCGCCTGCGCGTGCAGCCTCCACAGCCGCGTTCAGCGCAAGGATATTGGTTTGGAATGCAATATCCTCAATGGTTTTAATAATTTTGCTGATTTCCAAAGAGGAAGTATTGATATCCGCCATAGCGGCGCGCAGCTTGTTCATCTGCTCGTTGGAATCGGCAATGGCGGCGTTGGCCCCTTGCGACATCTCGTCGGCTTTGCGCGTGTTCACGGCGTTAATTTTTACATGCTCGTTCACTTCGGTGATGGTGGCCAGCAGCTCTTGCAGGCTGGCTGCCTGTTCGGTGGCGCCGCGCGCAAGCACCTGTGCGTTATCCGATACCTGCTCGGCGCTGTTGGTAACTACGCTGGAGGTTTGCTCCAAATTTTTAATCGTTTTGCTCATGGATATGATAAAGCGCGTAATGGAATCCTCAATGTTTTTAAAATCACCGATAAAGGGCTTTGCGGGCGCAAGGTCAAAATTGCCCGTTGCCATCGAGGCCATTGCACGGTCAATATCCATAATATAGTCATGCAGTGTGGCGGTGGAGGAGCGCATGGCGTCTGCCAGCTTGCCCACGCTGTCTTTGGATTGATATGTAATTTCGGCGCGCAAATTACCCTTTGCCATTTCTTCGGCCGCATTTTGAATTTCGGCCAGCGGGCGCACAATGCTGTCGGTTAAACGCAGCGAAAGCACCACACTGCCAACGGCAATCAAAAGCGTTGCCGCCAAGCTGAAAATGCAAAGCATATTGGTAAGGGCGGTGCCCTGCGCCACAGTTTCGGCGGTAAGCGTGTCAATTTTATCGCTGATGGATTGCTCGGCTTCCATCAAGGCAACAAGCTGCGGCTTGTCGGCCACAATCATTTTAGCGGCCGCCATGTTATCGGTTTTCGCCGTTTCAGCAATTTTATCGCTGCTGGCGCTCCATGCGGTAAGCGTTTCAATGTAAGAGGTAATGCCAATGCCATAGTCGCCCGCAAAGGGGCGCAGCACTTCGATGCACGCCATCATGATTTTTTTGGAGTGCTCATATTCCTTGATGTGCCCGTCGATTGTAACGGGGTCGCTGGTCATGGCAAGGTCGCGCAAAATGCGCGCGGTGTTGTTAATTTCAATGCTGCTGCTTTTCACGGTGGTTGCAATGGTCATTTCGTTTTCCACAAAAGTATTAAAGCTGATGTTTTTTTGCTGCAAGCCCACAATGGAGGCCAAAAGCATCCCCAAAAATACAAGAATTATCACAGCAAACGAGCCAACAAGGCGGGTTTTGATTTTCAGCTTTTTAAACATAAAAATTCTCCTCTACATTACCGAATCGTACGACGATACAATATTCGACTATTCGTACTTTAAGAATAATATGCGCATCGTTGCTTTGTCAAGGATAAAACGCAAAAAAATTGTAAAAACCTGCCGAAATATCCACAAAAAATACAGTTTTACACCAAAATATATAGAAATTGGCATTTTGATATGCTATACTGTGTTTAAACGCTTGGCAAATTGGAGGGGCATACATACCGTGCTGTTTAATTCGTTGTCATATATGGTGTTTCTGCCGCTTGTCGTTGCGGCCTTTTTTGCGTTGCCGCAGCGTTTTCGTTGGGTGTGCCTTTTGGCGTTCAGCTATTTCTTTTATATGTCGTGGAATCCCAATTTAATTGTGCTGATTGCGTTTACCACGCTGACAAGCTTTGTCAGCGCGCGCATCATCGAAAGCACGGCTTCGCGCGGCGTTGCAAGGGCAGCGCTGGTAGTGGGCATTGTGTTGAGCTTGGCTTGTTTATTCTTTTTTAAATATTTTAATTTCTTTTCCGAAAGTGTTTTTGCGCTTTCGCGCATGCTGGGCTTTAGCGTGCAGCCCCTTACGCTGCAATTGCTTTTGCCGGTTGGCATCAGCTTTTATACCTTTCAAACGCTTAGCTACGTTATCGATGTGTATAAAGGCAAGCTTGCAGCAGAACGGCATTTGGGTATTTATGCGCTGTATGTTAGCTTTTTTCCGCAGCTTGTGGCAGGCCCTATCGAGCGCGCTACCGCGCTTTTGCCCCAATTTCGCAAGACCCAGCATTTTTCCTCGGCGCGCTTATCCGAGGGGCTGCGGCAGATAATAGTGGGCATGTTTAAAAAAGTGGTTATCGCAGATTTTGCGGCAAAATATGTTAATTTGGTTTATAACGATATCAGCGGCTTTGGCGGTTTATCCATCATTTTGGCCACCTTGCTGTTTACCGTGCAAATTTATTGCGATTTTTCGGGCTATTCCGAAATTGCGATAGGCTCTGCCAAAATTTTGGGTTTTGATTTGATGCAAAACTTTAAAAGCCCGTATTTTGCCAAAAGCATGAAAGAGTTTTGGCGCCGCTGGCATATCTCGCTGTCCACATGGTTTAGCGATTATATCTATATCCCGCTTGGCGGCAGCCGTGTGTCAAAGCCGCGCTATATTTTTAATATCATTCTTACCTTTTTGCTTTCGGGCCTTTGGCATGGCGCGGCATGGACGTTTGTGCTTTGGGGGCTGTATCACGGCGTGCTGCTTGCGGCAGAAAGCTTTTATTTAAAACGGCTTGATGCATATGTCAGTGCGCTTTCGCCCCGTGCCCGCTCGTTTGTAAATGCTTTGCGCACGCTGTTTACCTTTGCGCTTGTAAATGTGGGATGGGTTATCTTTCGTGCAAACAGCCTTGCGGATTTGGGCACGATTTTTGCCAATATTACGCATGGGCTGAATGTATTTCGCTTGCCCACCTATCTTGCCCTTATTGGCCTTACCACCCCCGCGATGTGGATGCTGGCTTGCATGCTTTTGTTTTTGCTTGTGTATGACGCATATGCGTATTATAAAGAAAGCCCCCTGTGCTGGATTGTGCGGCAAAAGCCTGCCGTGCGCTATGCAGCGTATTATGTTTTGTCTACGGCGGCACTGATTGGGCTTTTATCTGTGCCGATTGGCGCTGCGGCGGATTTTATTTATTTTCAGTTTTAGCGATACGCGCCCGACAGTAAATTACAAAAGGAAACGGCAAAATGAAACAGTATTGTATTAAATTTCTTGCATTTGTGTTGGCGCTTTGTGTCGTTCCGGCAATGTTTTTTGTTTATGTGCAAAGCAAGCCCAATATCTATGCCGACAGCTTGCTTGGCACAGTGCGCTATAAAGTGGAGCTTATACGCGATACGCCCTCGCCGCGCATTATTCTTGTGGGCGGCTCCTCAAGCCCCTATGGCACCGTTACGGCCGATTTTGAAAAGGCGTTTGGCATGCCATGTATCAATGTGGGCGTTACGGCATATTTTGGCGTGGATTACTACATCTCGATGCTCAATAAATATACGCGAGCAGGCGACATTGTGATATTTGCGCCGGAGCATATTTCTCTTCGCGCGCAAAATGTGGATTATAACACCCTGTGGTTTGCCATCGGCAATCACAGCCCGAGCCTCGCGCTGGTGCCGCTGCGCTATTATCCGGGCATGGCGTTTTCGTATTTATCCTACGCAAAAGAAAAGCTGGAAATTCTTTCGTGGGGCGAGGGGAAAAACGAACGGCATAAGGATTTTGGGCCAAACGGCGATGTGATTACCCAGCGCACAACACTGCTGGAAAGCGGATATAACCGCGATGATATCGTGACGCTGAATGGCGACACCCCTTGCAATAAAACGATGCGCGTGCTGAATCGCTATTATCGCAAGGCGCAAAAGAACGGTGTTCGCACATTTTTTGCCTTTGCACCGCTGGATGTGCTTGCGGTAACAAGCACCGAAGAAGAGATTGCGGCATATGAAGCCGCCATTGTTGACAAGCTGGATATGCCCGTTTTAGGAACGGTAAAGCAGCATTTGTTTGGCGGCGAATATTTTTACGATTCCAATAATCACCTGACCAGCGAGGGCGCGAAAGCCAATACCGCGCTGCTGATAGAGGCGCTTTCAAACGCATTGCAAACGTAACAAGGCAAGCTGCGGGCATTGCGCGCAAAACGTGCATTCTTGCACCCAAATAGCATTTGCAAACAGGCATTACGGTATAAACATCCCATTCGGCATGCAATGCCGGCAAGGACAATCGGTCAAAATTTGACAGCGAGGGGTATTGAGATGGATACAAATGCACAAAGCTTTGCCGATAACGCAATTGCGTTTACAAAACAGTTTTATCACAGCTATTTGGAGGAACGCGATTTTGCGCGTTGCCTTACGATGTTTGCGCCCGAAGTTACGTGGATTGGCACGGGCGCGCAAGAGGTGTGCCATTCCATCGAGGATGCAAAGCGGCTTTTGGCGCAGGAAGCGGCTTCGTGGGACGGGCACTTTTTAATCACAGGCGAAAGCTATCAAGTGGTGCCTTTGCAAGCGGGCATATGCAATGTGTATGGCGAAATGCATCTTGTAGAGGATGGCCCCGACGACGCGCTGCTTTTATCTGTATCGGCGCGCTTTTCTGTTTTGCTGCGCCAAGAAAATGCACAGTTTTTGCTTGTGCATATGCATTTTTCACTGCCCAATTCCGAGCAAAAATCCGATGAGTTTATCCATAAAACAATGGTAGAGGATTATAATGCCCAGCTCGAACAAAAGCTTGCCGAGCGCTCGATGCTTTTGCGCAACAAAACGCACGAAATGGAGCTTTTGGCCGATAATATTTACGGCGGTGTAGAAATTTGCCTTTTGGATGAGGCGCTTACGGTGCAATATGCCAGCGTAGGCTTTGAAAAACTAACGGGCTACACGGCAAACGCGCTGAATGCAATTGGCGGCCATATGGCCATTATGCTGCCGGGCGAAGGGGCAACGCACAAAGCAGAGGTGCTGCGCCAGGTGGCCGCAACAGGCCATTTTACAATGCAATATCGCATCCGCCACAAGGACGGCAGGCTTTTATGGGTGCAGGATCAAGGCGTGGATTTAACAGAGCAAGGCGGCCCCGCGCGCGTGCAAAGCATTTTGGTGGATATTACCGCGCAAAAAGACACCGAAGCGCAGCTGCGCCTTGTGCAAAAACGATACGAAATTGCGATGGCGGCCTCGGAAGTAACGATGTTTGAATACAATGTTGAAACGCGCCAGCTTACGCTGTTTGAGCGTGATGCGGAGTTTTACGGCGTGTCCAAAGTGGTGGAAAACGGCAGCGAAACATTTGTGAAAACCGGCATTATCGCGCCGGAGCATGCAGCCGATTATCTTGCGATGTATCGCAAAATCCACGAGGGTGCACCCACGGCAAGCTGCCGTGTTTCGTCGCGGGATATCAATGGCGTTGCCCACGATTTTGAGCTGACGTTTACAAATATTTTTAACGATGAGGGCAAGCCCGTGCGCGCGATTGGCGTGCGGCGGGATGTGTCGCTGCAACGCAAGCTGGCAAAGGAAATCGAATATGCCAACACACTTGCCACAGGCCAGCGCGTGGCCTTTGAAGCAAATTTAACAAGAGATACATTAATCAATGTAAACGAGGAATGGCGCGCCGCAGAGGGCGTGGGCGACTGCAAAACCCTTTCGGCCTTGATGGACAAGCGCATGCAGCAGCTGCAACCGGAATATGGCGAAGCGCTGAAAAGCATTTTCAGCCTTGAGCGTGCACAAAAGGCGCTGGAGCTGGGGCAAAGGCAAATTTATTGCGAGTATCAGCTGCGTGACGAGGCAAGGTCCTCGCTTTGGTATCGCTCGCGCGCAAGCTTTGTGCGCGATGGCGCTTCGGGTGATGTGTTTGCGCGCTGCTATATCACAGATGTCACAGCCATTAAAGAAAAAGAGAAAAAATCCAAAGAAGAGCAGCGCTATTACGAGGCGATGCGTGCAAAATCGGTTGAAGCGTATACCGCCAATCTTACGAAAGATCAGCTTTTGTCCGGCTTTGATTACCCGCGCGATTTTTTGGGCATGCAGGACGAAACAAGCTACACCAAGCTGCAAAAGGCAGCGCTGAAAAATTTGGTGCATCCGGAGGACCAAGCGCGCCTTAGCAAAATCTTAACTTGCGCCAACATTATTGCTTCTTTTAAATCCGGCGTGCGGGAATTAACGTTGGAATATCGCGCTTGCTCTGTGCAGGAGTTTTATTGGATGCGCACCACAGCACATATCTATAAAGAAAGCGAATCGGGCGATGTGTGCGCCATGTTCTTCATCGAAGACATAAACGAAATAAAAACAGCGCAGCTGGACATCGCCTATAAAGCAGAGCATGATTTACTGACCGGCCTTTACAATAAAATCAATACGCAAAAACAGATTGACGATTTTTTACAAAGCGCAGAGGGAAAAGCCGGCAAGCATGCATTTTTTATTCTGGATATAGATTATTTTAAAGGCATTAACGATAATTTTGGCCATGCCTTTGGCGATGCAGTGCTTTCGCAAATTGCCGCAAAAATTAAAGACCTTTTCCGCGACATAGATGTTTTGGGGCGCATAGGTGGCGACGAATTTGTGGTGCTGATGAAAAATGTGCGCGGCCCCAAAATTGTGCAGATGAAAGCCAAAGAAATGTGCGAGCGCATTGCCGACAGCTACACAAAAGGCACCGAAACACATAGAGTGTCGGCCAGTGTGGGCGTTACCTATTATCCTGAAAACGGCACCACATACGACACGCTGTATCAAAATGCCGATACCGCGCTATACAGTGCAAAGGAAAACGGGCGCAATTGCTACGCGGTGTACGTGCCACAAATGGGCAGCAAAATCCGCGCAGAAGGCGAGATGGACAGCAGCGAATACGAGCTGGATACGCTGGACGCCAATATTGCGCAGCACGTGTTTCGCATTATTTATGAATCGGATGACAAAAATGCCGCGCTCAATGCGGTGCTAGAGCTGGTGGGCAAATATTATCGTGCCAGCCGCGCGTATATTTTTGAACAAAACGAAAGCGGCACAGCCGTGTGCTGCACCTTTGAATGGTGCCGCGATGACATAGCGCCGCAAATTAAAGAGCTGCACTCGGTGCCGTATTCCGTCATTGGCGATTATCAAACAAATTTTGATGAAAACGGAATTTTTGCGATGTTGGATATCCATAAAGTGTCGCAGCAGCTGCAAACCGTGCTGTTGCCACAGGGCATTTGCAGCATGCTGCAATTTGCCATCATTAAAGATGGTGCGTTTAAAGGGTTTATCGGCTTTGACGAATGCGACCATGTGCGCGTGCCCAGCAAAAAAGAACTAACAGAGCTGAAAAGCATTGCCAATATTTTGGGCGTTTTTATCTTAGAAATGCGCAGTGTGGAGCTGATTTATAACGCCAACAATATTTCTACATCCATTATTAACGGCCTTGATTCCTATGCATATGTGTGCGACCCGATTACCTATGAAATTTTGTTTGTCAATCATCGCACACAAGAGATTATTCCGCAAATTGCAATGGGCCAGCGCTGCTATAGCGCAATATGGAATCGCACTTCGCCGTGCACGGAATGCCCAGTACGCGCCTTGATTGAAAGCGGCAGCGCGCGCTATTCAATGGATATGTATAATACCAATTTGGATCTTTGGGTAAAGGCCTCGGCTTCGTGGATCAATTGGATTGGCGGGGGCAAAAAATGTTTGGTGGATAGCGTGGATATCACAAAGTATAAAAAGAAGTAAGCCATGCTGCAATAAGCAGCCGTCCATGCTTTTGCGCTGCCTGTTTGCGGCGCACAAAGCAAAACGGCTGCTTTGCGCTATAAAGGAGAATGCATCATGCCCGACGAATATCTTTTGCAGTTTGCCGCGATTCTTGCCACGGTATCGGCGTTTTTGGTGCTGGCGCCTGTCGCCGCAGGCACCGTGCAATCGCGTATTTTGGCGCTGCTAGCGCCCATTTTGCCCGCGTTGCTTGTGCTGCTGGCTTATTTTTACACGGGCGAGGGCGCTGCACTGCGCAAGGGCGCGCTTTTGCTGCTGCTTTTTGTGTGCGTAGCGGCGCTATTTTACCTTTCGGCGCATCGGGACGCGCGTTTTATTTACTTGCTGTCGCAAGCGGGGCTGGTGGCGCTGATTACAGTGCAGCTGGCGGCGGGGCTTTTGGGCTCTTTGGTGGGGGCAGCGGCAGGCCTTTTGGTGATGAGCCTTGCTGTTTGCTGGGTTATCCATTTGGCGCGCGTGCAAAAGCCTCTATTTGCAAGCGATAACATCAGCTGGCCCAATTTATCTCTTTGCGCGGTGGCAATGCTTTTATTTGCGTTCTTTTTATGTGCATACCCAAAACCCAATACGGTTATCAGCGCGCATCTGCCGCTTTTGGCGATATACGGCGGCCTTGCGTTCGTGCTGTATAGCGAGCTTTTACGGTTTGCGGCGTTGCATGTTTCGGTTACACAAGCAGAGCATGCACGCGCCTTGCTTAAGGCAAAGCTATCGCTGAAAAACAGCCAGCTTGAAATGCAAAAGCTGTACGATTCCTTTGCACAAACCGATGCGCTTACCGGCATTGGCAATCGCGCCGCGCTTGAGCGCAATCGCCTTTCAGCCGAGGCAAACTGGCAAAGCCTGATGCCTGCCGTGTGCTATTCGTTTGACCTGAATAATCTAAAACAAATCAACGATACACGCGGGCACGCCAGCGGCGACCAAGCTTTGTGCGATATAGCGCAGCTTTTGCGCGAAACCTTTTGCGACACGCCCGAGGTGTATCGCCTGGGCGGCGACGAATTTTTGGTGATGGGCTATCAAATTGAACAGGCAGATGCCAAAGCGCGCCTAGCCGATTTCTACGAGCGCCTTGCAGCGCACAATGCACAGCAAGGGCAGGAAATCAGCTGCGCAGCCGGCATGGCCTTTACGCAAAATGCGGATATGACCTTTGCGTTATTAATGAGCGAGGCCGACCGTAAAATGTATGAAAATAAGCGCAAAGCAAAACCCTAGCGCCTTTTGTGCGTTAGGCGTTTATCTGCATGCATAATTTGTGATAAATACCGCTTTTTTGTAAAGTTATTGATTAAAATGAAATATTTTCCTTGTGTAATTCGTTTATCCTGTAGAAACCTATTATGGATGCCCCTGCGAAAGAGGCGTCTGCAAAATCGGTAGGGGGATTTACTATGCAAAACAAATCTGCAAATTTTTGGGAAGCTTTACGAGATATTTTTTGCATTGTGTATGCAGAATCTCCGGACGAAGAGCAGGAAGACGAAAGCGATGACGAAGAGTAAGCCTGCCTCTCCCATATAGCGTTATCACGACAAAAAATTAGCCTAACACCCTTTGAACAATTGTTCAAAGGGTGTTTTTTTGTCAAAAAAGTTAAAATTTTGGCACACCCGGCGGCGTGTTATGACGAAATCATTTTGCGAAAAGCACGCATATTTCACATACAAAGTATTGCTTTTTATCAATTGATACTATATAATGAAAAGAACTAAGTGGGGCAAAGTGGGGCAAAGTGGGTAATTCAGTACGAAAGGGGATGTCGGCAATGTTCATGGGCGAATATAATTATGTCATTGACGACAAGGGCCGTCTGAATTTTCCGCCAAAATTTCGCGAACAAATGGGCGAAAGCTTTATCGTTACACGTTGGCTGGATGATTGCCTTGTGGCGTTTCCACAAACGGAATGGCAGCGCATTTCGGATCTGCTTTCGGAAAAAAGCATGGTAAAGGCGCGCGATGTGCAGCGCTTTTTGTACGCAAGCGCAATGGAGGCGGCTGCGGACAAGCAAGGGCGCATTTTATTGCCGCAAAATCTGCGTGAACACGCGGGTCTTGCAAAGGATGTCACCATCATTGGCGTTGGCTCTCATGCCGAAATTTGGAGCACGGAAAGCTGGCGCAATATGAACGAGCGTATGCGCAGCGGCCCCATTGCCGCCGCTATGGAAGAGATGGAGTTTTAAGCCGCATAGCGCCGATAGAAAGGCGTTTTGAACACTTGTTATAAATGGGGCTTTGCCCGATAAAGCATAGTGACGCAAAAGCAATTTTGCGCGATACAATTCGGCTTTGCCGCGTTGGACGCAAGTTTCAAGAAAGAAGGGGAAGCACAATGCCATTTGAACATATTCCCGTGCTGTTAAACGAGTGCATAAACGGCCTTGCCATAAAAGCAAATGGCGTGTATCTCGACGGCACTGCCGGCGGCGGCGGGCATTCGTTTGCCATTGCAAGCCGCCTTGAAAACGGCATGCTGTATAGCTTAGATCAAGACCCCGACGCCATTGCGGCAGCATCCGCGCGCCTTGCAAATATGCGTGCTACCGTGGTGCAAAGCAATTTTCGTAACGCGCCGTTTGCCCTTGCGCCTTTTGGCGTGTCGGGCGTGGATGGTGCCCTTTTGGATTTGGGCGTGTCGTCGCATCAGCTGGACGAGGAAAGCCGCGGCTTTTCGTACAAAGGCACAGCGCCGCTGGATATGCGCATGAGCCAAAGCGGGCAAACGGCGGCCGAACTAATTAACACACTTTCCCGCGAGGAAATCTCGCGCATTTTAAAAGAATATGGCGAAGAGCCATTTGCATGGCTGATTGCAGGCAAAATTGTGCAGCAGCGTGAAACGAAACCCTTTGCCACCACCGACGAGCTGGTGGCGGCGGTGGTATCTGCGCTGCCGGCCGCTGTGCGCCGCAAAGAAAAAAACCCCGCACGCCGCACCTTTCAAGCGCTGCGCATTGCAGTAAATGGCGAGTTGGATGCGCTTTCCGAGGGGCTGGATGCCATTTTTGCACTGTTAAAGCCCGGTGGCCGCTTTTGCATCATTACCTTTCATTCGCTGGAAGACCGTTTGGTTAAACAGCGCTTTCGCGCATGGGCCACCGCCTGCACCTGCCCTGCGGAATTTCCGGTGTGCGTGTGTAACGGCGTGGCCAAAGCAAAGCTGATTACCAAAAAACCGCTAGAGGCAAACACCGACGAGCAAACCGATAACCGCCGCGCGCGCAGCGCCAAGCTGCGCATTTTGGAAAAGCTTTAGCCATTTGTTTTGCCATTCAAGCGCAAACGGCGCACAGAATGATAAAAGGCCAATATGCCTATCCCAATCGCACGCAAAGTGCGTGCATTGGATTTCTGCACCCAATTTTTAGAAAGGAGGCTGCGCAATGCGCGATCAAAACACTGCTTATGATTTAAACCGCTTTGCCCCGCGCGAAGCATCCCGTGCGCAAACAAGCGCGCGAGAGATGCGCGTAGTAAAAAACACAGATAAAAAAGCATTGCGCCGCTTCAAGCTGAAAGGCGTAAAAACCGCTGCGCTGATAACAATTTTGCTCTCGCTCGTGTGCAGCAATCTTTATAGCAAAAGCAAAGTTACCGAGCTTACGCGAGACATCGACACCGCGCAAAAAGCGCTTGTGGAGCTGAAAAGCGAGCACACCTATCTTTCTAACGCGATGCAGATGAAAACCAATTTGAAAAACATTGAAATGCAAGCCTCTCTTTTAGGGCTTGTCAAAATGGATAAATCACAAATTACCTATATTTCACTTGCCGCCGAAAACAAAATTGTGCGCCCCGAAAAGGCGGTTGAAAAAAAAGCCGAGCAAGTGCGCACAGGCTTAATGAGCTTTATGGAATACATAGCGCCTTAAAACAATAAGTATTATATTGCGCACACAGCAAAGCGGCGATATTTTGCATTGCACAATCCTTTAAGGATGGCAAAAGCGCTTTGCCGCCGCGCCATTATCAACGCACAAGATACACGGAGGAATATACATGCAGCAAAGAAAACAGCCGCAATCCGCGGTTTCCCGCAGTGTTATACTGCGCTGCGCCGTGGTGGCTACGGTGTCGCTTGTTGCGTTTGGCGTAATTGTATACCGTCTTGTACAATTGCAAATTATTGATAAAGATAATTATAGTGCCAGCGCCGCCAACCAACAGCTTAGCGACGAAGTAATCACGCCCAATCGCGGCACCATATACGACGCAAACATGAAAGAGCTTGCGCGCAGCTCCACGGTGTGGACGGTAGAGGTGTCGCCGCGCGATATGAAAAAGGCCAAAACCGATATTGCAGCGCTTTCGGCAGATTTGGCGCGCATCTTAGAAGTGGACCAAGCGGCTGTTTATGAAAAGCTTGCAAAAAGCGACACAAACTACCAGCTGATAAAACGTAAAATAGAAAAGCCTATGGCAGATGCCCTGCGCGAGTATATTAAAACCACCAACGAAAGTATCGCAACGCAAAACGAAACGCGCGCTAAGGATGACCAGCTGGGCTATGTGGTGGGCGTTACGCTGCGCCAGGACTCCAAGCGCTATTATCCCTACGGCAATTTTGCTTCCACGGTAATTGGATTTACCAATGTGGACGGCGACGGCGTAATGGGATTAGAGCTGATGTATAACGACGAGCTTAAGGGCACACCCGGGCGCATTGTATCGGGCAAAAATGCGCTGGGCTATGAAATGAGCGATGTCAGCTATAAAACCGAGTATCCCGCCGTGAACGGCAACGGCCTTGTGCTTACCATAGACGAAAACATTCAGCACGCTGCCGAAAAAACGCTGCTTTCCGCCGTGAAAGAGCACAACGTGGCCAATCGCGGTGTATGCATTGCAATGAACCCCAAAACCGGCGCTATTTTGGCCTGCACAACAATGCCGGATTTTGATTTAAACGAGCCGTTTGTGATTGCAGACGAAAATATTGCCGCCAGCGTTGCGGCCATTGCCGATGAAGCCGAACGCGAAAAAGCAAAAGGGCAGGCGCTTTGGGATCAACGCCGCAACAAAGCGGTGCAGGATATTTACGAGCCGGGCTCGGTGTTTAAGGTGATTACGGCTTCCGCCGCGCTGGATTCCGGCAAAGCAAGTTTGCACACGTCATACAGCTGCCACGGTTCGTTTACTGTGGTAGAGGGCTTAAAGCCGATGAATTGCGCGGAAACGCGCGGGCACGGCACGCTGGATTTTGCGGGCGGCCTTGATAAATCCTGCAACCCGTATTTTATCAATTTGGGTCAAATGATGGGTCAACATGTATTTTGCAGTTATTTGCAGGGCTTTGGCTTTATGGAAAAAACGGGCATCGACATGCAGGACGAGGCAAAAAACCAAGTGTATACTGAGAAAAACATGGGCATTGTAGAGCTTGCGTCCTCGTCGTTTGGCCAGTCCAGCGCCGTTACGCCCATCTCTATGATTACCGCCATCAGCGCCGCTGTAAACGGCGGCAAATTGGTGCAGCCGCATGTTGTCAGCAAGATATTAGACGAAAACGGCAATATCATCAAAACCCTTACGCCGCAGGTAAAGCGCCAAGTTATCAGCGAGGAAACCAGCAAAACCATTTGCAAGCTTTTAGAGGACAGCGTAAATTTACCCGGCGGCCACGGCAACAGCGCGTATGTGCCGGGCTATCGCGTGGGCGGTAAATCGGGCACCAGCCAAAAGCTGAACGACCCCGACCCCAGCAAGCGCATTGCGTCTTTCGTAGGCTTTGCCCCCGCAAACGACCCCGAAATCGTCGTGCTGGTTTTTCTTGACGAGCCGCACAGCCCCACCAATTCTTCTTACGGCGCGCGTCTTTCGGGGCCGGTGGTGCGTGATGTTATCGAGGAAGCCATGCCGTATTTGGGCGTGGAGCCGCAATATACCGAAGAAGAGCTGAAAAAGGCCGACAATATTACCCCTGCCACCGTGGGCGCGCCGATTGGCGAGGCCGACGCAAAGCTGAAAGAAATGGGCTTTAACACGCATATCATCGGCACGGGTGCCACAGTAACCTATCAGTATCCGGCGGCAAACACCTTGCTGCCGCGCACCTCTACAGTGGTTTTATACACCGACCCCGATGCCGTGGGCGCGCGTGTCATCGTGCCCGATACAAAGGATTTAACCGTGGCCGCCGCCACCGAAAAGCTGAAAGCGGCAGGCCTAAATATCAAAGCAAAAGGCGCGATTAATGGCCGTCCCAGCATGGTGCTGGCAGCCGAACAAAACATTCCCGCCGAAACCGAGGTGGAGCAGGGCACGTTAATTACCGTAAACTTCCACGACACCACTGTGGTGCCTGAAGATTAATAAGGCTCTTCCGAGAAAGGAATGGTTGTACCGATGCAATTTACCACTTTGTTTGAAAACATTGCTTTTACAGGCGTTTTGCCCGTGGGCGAGGCGGCGCTAGTCACGCAGGATTCCCGCCGTGTTGCGGAAAATGCAGTTTTTGTGTGCACAAGAGGCCTTACAAGCGACGGGCATGATTTTGCCGCCAATGCCCTTGCTGCGGGCGCAAAGGTCATTGTTACCGACCACGCGCTCGGCATACAAGGGGAAGTGGTGGTGCAAAATACGCGCAAAGCCTATGCCGAGCTTTGCCAGCGGTTTTTCGATTACCCATCACGCAAGCTGCGTCTTGTGGCGGTAACGGGCACCAATGGCAAAACCACCGTAACCACGTTAATTAAAGAAATTGTGGAAAAAACAGGCCATAAGGCAGGGCTGATCGGTACCATTCACACCGAAATTGACCAGCTGGAGATTCCCGCTAAATACACCACGCCCGAGCCGTGGGATTTAGCCGCGCTCATGGCGCGCATGGTTTCGGCAGGGTGCACCTTTGCGGTGTTAGAGGCCAGCAGCCAGGCGCTCGACCAATTGCGCCTTTGGGGTTTGTATTTTGAAGTAGCGGTATTCACCAATCTAACGCAAGACCATTTGGATTATCATAAAACCTTTGAAAATTATTACCTTGCCAAAAAAAGCCTGTTTGCACAGGCGGGAACAATGGTGGTTAATATAGACGATGCCTATGGGCGGCGCTTAGTAAGCGAGCTGCCGCATATGCCCACCATTACCTATTCCACAAGCGACAATACTGCCGATTACACCGCGCGCGATATCCGCCTGTCTGCGGCGGGCGTGCAATTTGTGATGGTGGGCACGGGCTTTATTGAGCGCATGTCTTTCCCCATGCCGGGCGAATATTCGGTGCATAATGCACTTAGCGCGGCGGCAGCGGCAGTAGCGCTGGGCTTTTCGGCCGATGCAGTTTCGGCGGCGCTTACGGCAAGTGTGGGCGTGCGCGGGCGCTGCGAGGTGCTGTATCACGGGGCCTATACCGTGCTTTGCGATTACGCACACACCGGCGATGCAATTGAAAAGGTTTTGTCCGGCATTGCCCCCTTTGCCGAAAACCGTCTTTTGGTTTTGTTTGGCTGTGCGGGCGAGCGCGATGCCAAAAAAAGGCCGTTAATGGCCGATGCGGTTATGCGCTATGCAGATTTTATTATTCTAACCTCGGATAACCCGCGCAAAGAAAATCCGTATGATATAATAGGGGAGATAACACCGCTGCTGGATGCAGGCGGCAAGCCCTATCTTGCCGAAGTGGAGCGCCGCGCGGCGCTGCGCAAGGCACTTGAAATGCTTTCGGATGGCGATGTGCTGATGCTGCTTGGCAAAGGGCACGAGGATTATCAAGTAATCGACGGCGTAACCCTGTATCTCGACGAACACCGCATTGTTGCGGATTGGCTAAAAGAAAACCAGCGCTAAAACGCCGCCATCGCATGGCAATGTACGATACAACAAAACCGCTTTCGCATCGAAACGGGCATGCAGCTGCGCTTCGCTGCCGCGCTTTTTGAAGGAGGGAACAAAATTGCAACCAATTTTAGCAAATACGCTCCTTGAAAATATTGGGACGCTGGCGGGCAACCCGCTGGTAAGTGCCGTTGTTACCGACAGCCGCAAGGTGTGTGCGGGGTGCATCTTTGTATGCATTAAAGGCGAGCGCGTTGACGGGCATCAATTTGCGCAGGATGCGCTTTTGGCAGGTGCTGTAGGCATTGTGGCGCAGCATCCAATTGAGGGCGTGCCCGCCGCGCTTTGCTGTGTGGTGCCCGATGTGCTGGATGCATACATTCAAATGGGCGGCAATTATCGTGCGGGCTTTCAGCCCGTGCTGGTGGGCATCACAGGCAGCGTTGGCAAAACCACAACAAAGGAATTTTGCTATGCGGCATTTTCGGCTTTTGGCAATACGGTGAAAACGCAGGGCAACCAAAACAACGAAATCGGCATGCCGAACACCCTGTTTCAGCTTGATGCCACAACCGAATATGCCGTGGTAGAAATGGGCATGCAGGGCATGGGCGAAATTGCCAAGCTCACGCGCGCCGCGCGCCCGCAAGGCGCGATTATCACGTGCATCGGCCATGCGCATTTAGAACAGCTGGGCTCGCGCGAAAACATTTTGCGCGCAAAGATGGAAATCTGCGAGGGCATGCCCGAGGGCGCGCCCGTGGTTGTCAGCATGCAAGACGAATATTTAGCAACAGCGCCATTGCGCGGCGATTTGCGCCGCGTTACCTTTGGCCTTATGTCCGGCGCCGAGGTGCGCGCAAAAGATATCCGCTATGGCAGCGGCCACACCGATTTTATTCTTTGCGATAAACTATATGGCAATTATCCCGTGTGCATCCCTGCGCTGGGCGAGCATAATGTGCTGAACGCGCTTTCGGCCTATGCGCTGGCCACGCGCCTTTGTATGGACCCCGCGCGCACGGCAAAAGCGCTGGAAAGCTTTGTTACCACGGGGCATCGCCAGCATGTGGTGGAAAAAAACGGTGTTGTGGTGATTGAGGATTGCTATAATGCCAATCCAGATTCCATGCGTGCGGGGCTTGCCACCTTGCGCGATTATCCCGCAAAGCGCCGCGTGGCGGTGCTGGGCGATATGTTTGAGCTTGGCGAGGAAAGCCGTGCCGAGCATGAGGGCATCGCATGCGCTGTGGCAGCGGCCAATGTGGATTTTTTAATCACTGTGGGCGAGGCCGCGCGCAACACACACCAGCGCGCGGTAAGCTTAGGCGTTGCCGCAACGCACTGCACAGACAAAAGCGATGCCGTGGCTTTGCTGCAAAATTATTGTAAAAAAGGCGATGTTGTGCTGGTAAAAGCCAGCCACGGCATGCATTTTGAAGAAATTTTAACAGGGTTTTATCAAAGTACTTAAAAAGGAATGATTGTTGAATGGCAAGATTTGCGCTGATTATTGCAGCCTTCACCGCACTGTGCATCACCGCCCTTTCGGGATGCTTTTTGGTGCCGTGGCTCAAACGCCTTAAATACGGGCAAACCATTAAAGAAATTGGCCCCACATGGCACGCCGATAAAAACGGCACGCCCACAATGGGCGGCCTTACGTTTTATTTGGGCGCGCTTTTGGGCGTTACGGCAGGCTATACCATTTATGCCGTGGCAGCGCCGGATTTATTGGGCGAGGCAGCCACGCGCGCGGTGAACAATCTGCTGATTGCGCTTGTCACTTCGTTTGCATTTGGGCTTGTGGGCTTTATAGACGATTATGTAAAGGTGGTAAAAAAGCGCAATTTAGGCCTGCGTGCGCGCGTTAAAATTGTGTTTCAAGTGCTGATTACCGCCGCGTTTCTTTCTGCACTTTACATCAACGGCAGCCTATCTACCGCCATCCAAATTCCGGGGCTTGGCGCAGTGGATTTGGGCTATTGGTTTTATCCGCTGGCCTTTTTGTTCATTATCTTTATGGTAAACGCGGTAAATCTAACCGATGGCATCGACGGGCTTGCCTCCAGCGTAACTTTTGTAGTAATGCTCGGGTTTATGCTTATCGCGGGGCTGCTGGGGTATACTATGATAGCGCTTTTTGCTGCGGCCATCGCCGGCGGCTGCGGCGGATTTCTTGCGTGGAACTTTCATCCCGCAAAGGTGTTCATGGGCGACACAGGCAGTATGTTTTTAGGCGGCGCGGTTGTGGCAACGGCGTTTTGCATGCAGCGGCCAGAGCTTTTGCTTTTACTGGGCATTGTATATATTTGCGAGGCGGCCAGCGTGGTATTGCAAGTAAGCTATTTTAAAATCACACATGGAAAACGCATTTTTAAAATGAGCCCCATTCACCATCATTTTGAAATGTCGGGCTGGAGCGAAGTGAAAATTGTTTCTGTTTTCAGCTTTGTAACATTGGTTTTTGTGGTTTTAGGGTTTTTGTATGTATATGTAACATAGGCGATGCCGCGTGCGTGCGGAATCATCAACGAAAGCGAGGGCGAAATTTTGCGCCAAGACACCAAAACACTGGAAACAAAAAAGCCAAATACCGCGCAAAAGCGTTTAATGCCGTTTGATTGGCCGCTTGCTATTATTGTGCTAACGCTTGTGGTGTTTGGCCTTGTGATGGTGTTCAGCTCCAGCTATGCCACGGGCATTTATCGTAAGGATGATGCGTTTGTCTTTATCCGCAAGCAAATCGTGTTCGCGTTTATCGGCCTTGCGGCCATGATAGCCGCATCGGTGGTGGATTACCACATTTTTCACCGTTTCGCATGGCCCATCATGGGCGTTACGCTCATTTTATTGGTAATCGTGCTGTTTATGCCCGCCATCAATAATGCCAAGCGCTGGATTACCATTCCAGGCATCGGCACTTTGCAGCCGTCCGACGTTGCCAAATTTGCCGTCATTGTGCTGTTTGCGCACATCATATCCGTCAATCACGATAAGATGAAACGCTTTTCCTATGGCGTTTTGCCCTTTATCACCATTATGGGTGTGATCGCAGGCCTCATGCTTTTAGAGCCGCACCTTTCCGGCACCGTGCTCATTTTCGGCATTGGCGCGATTATGATGTTTGTGGGCGGCACGGGGCTTTTATGGTTTGGCATTGCCATTGGCGGTGTTTCGGCAGCCGTGGTGGGCGCGCTTGTGCTCATGCCTGACCTTGTGCCCTATGTAGAAAGCCGCCTCAATTATTGGATAGACCCCTTTTCCGATGCGCTTGGCAAAGGGCATCAAACCATTCAAAGCATGTATGCCATTGCCAGCGGCAAGCTGTTTGGCAAAGGCATCGGCAATTCGGTGCAAAAGCATCTGTATGTGCCAGAGCCGCAAAACGATTTCATCTTCGCCATCACCTGCGAGGAGCTGGGCTTTGTGGGCGCGATGCTGGTTATCGGGCTTTTTGTGGCCCTTTTGCTGCGCGGGCTGTATATCGCCGTTAAGGCAAAGGATAAATTCGGCTCGCTTTTGGTGGTGGGCGTGATTATGCAAATCACCTTGCAAGCGGCGCTCAATATCGCGGTGGTAACCAATTTAATTCCCAATACAGGCATCAGCTTGCCGTTTTTCTCCGCGGGGGGCACCTCGCTTACGATGCTCATGGGCGAAATTGGCGTGGTGCTTTCCGTGTCGCGGCAATCCGGCGTTTATAAAACATAGCGAGGCCTACCAATACGCGCGTGTTCCAACATGATACAAAAGGGAGAAGCAGTATGCGCATTTTAATTGCCGCCGGCGGCACGGCGGGGCATATCAATCCAGCGCTTGCCATTGCAGGCGCGCTCAAAAAAGAATATCCAAACGCCGAAATCCATTTTGCGGGGCGGCGCGGCGGCATGGAATATGCCCTTGTTACAAAAGCGGGCTATCCCTTTCATGCCATTGAGGTAAACGGCATTCAGCGCAAGCTTACGCCCCAAAACATTGCGCGTAACCTTGCGGCGGTTTATCATTTGGCACTCAGTATACCGCGCGCCAATGCCATATTGCGCGAGCTATCGCCCGCGCTGGTGATTGGTACGGGCGGCTATGTTAGCGGGCCTGTTTTGCGCGCCGCCGCCAAAAAAGGCATCAAAACCGCCATTCACGAGCAAAACGCATTTCCGGGCGTTACCAATAAGCTTTTGGCCAAAAATGCAGACGTTGTGTTTGCCGCAATGCCAGACGCAGTGGAAAAGCTGGGCGCTCCGCAAAAAACCGTGGTGGTGGGCAATCCCGTGCGCCCCGAGGTGTTCACGGCAAATCGGGTTAGCGCGCGTGCGGCGCTGGGCGTAAAGCAAGGGCAGGTGGTTTTGCTTTCGTTTGGCGGCAGCCTCGGTGCGCAAGCGGTAAACGAGCGCATTGCGCCGCTTGCCGCGTGGCACAGCAAGGAGCGCAATTTTTTACATATTCACGCTACGGGCTCTATAGAAAAAGCCGATTTTGCGGCCCTTGCCAGCAAGCTGGGCATTGATAATTCCCCGCATTTTCGCATCCGCGAATATATAGAGGACATGCCGGCCATGCTTGCAGCGGCAGACCTTGTTATCAGCCGCGCAGGCGCGCTTACGTTGGCCGAAATTGCGGCTGCGGGCAAAGCCAGCATATTGATACCCTCGCCCAATGTGGCCGAAAACCATCAATATCATAATGCCATGCAGCTGGAAAAGCTGGGCGCTGCCAAAGTGCTGGAAGAAAAATTGCTCACCCCGCAAACGCTGATTGAAACGGTGGACGCGCTTACAAAAAACCCTGTAATTTTGATGGAGATGGGCGCTAAAGCGCGCGCACTGGCAAAGCCGGATTCTCTGCAAAAAATTTGCGCAGCGCTTAAACCCCTGCTTATTAGCGAATAGCAAAGCATATCGCGCACACTTTACACAAAACTAATACGCGCAAAGGCTTTCACACGGCGCAAAATAATATAGGCACCCCGCGCACGCAAACGCGCAACGCTTATCTGTACAAGCAATTGCGTCATGTACTCCGCGCACACAAACGAGCAGCGCTTATCTGTACAAGCCAAAGCGATAGGCACCCCGCGCAAAGCACAATTTTGATAATTTTGAAAAATCCGCGCTTTTGCCGCGTGAAAATCCTTGTTTTTAACACAAAACCCCATTTTGACATACAATGGCAAGTAAGCCAATGAAATGGGGTGCTGTATTGGAATATTTCACTGTACAAGGCGGCGAGGCCCTTGCGGGCACGCTTTGCCTTCCCGCCGCAAAAAACAGCGTTTTGCCCATCCTTGCCGCAAGCTTACTTGCGGCAGACACCGTGCAAATCAACGGTGTGCCGCGCCTTTCTGACGTTGCGGTGTCTTTAGAGATTTTGCAATGTTTGGGCTGCACGGCAAATTTTATCGGCGGCAGCGTGCGGATAGACACAAGGCGTCTTGACGCACATTCCATCTCGCCGCAGCTGGCGGGGGCGATGCGCTCCTCGGTGTTTTATCTAGCGCCCCTTCTTTCGCGCACAGGCTATGCCAAAATCCATGCGCCCGGCGGCTGCCATTTGGGCGCGCGCCCGATAGACATCCATTTGGATGGCCTTACTTGCATGGGTGCCAGCGTCTACATGCGCGAAAGTGAATACATTTTAAACGCGCCAAACGGTTTGCATGGCACCGATTACACCCTGCGCTTGCCCAGCGTTGGCGCAACAGAAACACTGTTAATGGCGGCGGTGGCCGCGCATGGCGACACGATATTGCGCGGCGTAGCTACCGAGCCCGAAATTGAGGACTTAGCGCAGTTTTTAATTGCGTGCGGTGCCAAAATCAGCGGCGCGGGCACGCGCATCATTCGCGTGCACGGCAGCGAGGGGCGTTTGCACGGTGCCACGTATTCGCCCTATCCCGACCGCATCACGGCCGCCACGGTGCTTTGTGCTGTTGCGGCGGCGGGCGGCAGTGTAAGCCTTACCGGATGCATGCCGCGCCATATGGATGCCACGCTGGCGCTCTTGTCGCGCATGGGCTGCGAGGTGCAAACGGGCAACACAAGCGTGGCGCTGTATTCAAACGCAAAGCTGCACGCTTGCGGCGAGGTGCAAACCAACGTGTATCCTGCATTTTGCACGGATTGTGCGCCGCTGGTTGCCGCAGCGCTTTTGCGCGCGCAAGGTGCAAGCACAGTGCTGGATACCATTTTTGAAAATCGCTTTGCTTGTGCCGAGGGCTTTGCGGCACTGGGAGCCAACGTCATTTGCACGGGCCGCAGCCTGATGATACAAGGCGTGCCGCGCCTGCAAGGCGCTGCACTTACAGCGCCGGATTTGCGCGGCGGGGCAGCGCTTTTGATAGCGGCATTATGTGCCGAGGGCGAAAGCCACATTGCCGACACAGGCCATTTGGCACGCGGATACGAAGATATTGCGGCGCTTTTTACCATGCTTGGCGGCAAAGTGTGCGCGTCGCGCTCCAATGAAAAATCGGCCCTTTTATAGGGCGTGCGGCCTTGCGTGAATGCGAGTGTATGCGTAAAGCTGCCGCGCACGATGCAAAAAGGCAAAGGATGTGACCGAATGGATAAACGTAAAAAACAAAATACGCGCCGTTCGGCACCTTTACCGCCCACGGCATCGCGCTGTGCACCGCCAAAGCCGCAACTGTTTGACCAAATGGCGCCGCCGCAGCCGCGTTCTGCGCCGCCAAAGCAAAGCGTAAGCGAAATCATGCTGCCCGTTGCCGTGCAGGAAGCGCCACCTAAGCGCAAAGCATCGGCCAATAAAAAGCAGCCAAAACGCGCGCAACCCGCAGACACGGCGGCGCGGCGCGTTACACGCAGCGAGGCGCGCCGTCGGCGCAATCGCAGGCGCATTATGGCACTGCTGCTGCTTTTGGCCGTGATTATCACGGGCTTTGTGCTTTCCGTAACCGTGCTGTTTAAAATCGAAACATTTGTGCTGGAGGGCGAAAGCCCATATCCCATCGAAGAATTGCAGCTGGCCTTTGGCCACGGCGTGGGCGATAACATTTTCTCATTTTCCATCAAAACGGCCGAAAAAGGCATTTCCGAAACGCTGCCCTATATTGAAAGCGTGGCCGTGCGCCGCCGCTTACCGGGCACCGTGGTGTTTAAGGTTACCCCCGCCGCCGAAACGTTTTACACCGCCTCTGGCACGGGATATGCCGTGTTAAGTGCCAGCTTAAAGGTGCTGCGCCTCTCGCAGGATTTACCCACAGGCCTTGTAGAAATTGTGGGCGCAGCCCCCGTTTTGCCGCAGGCAGGCAAGCCGCTAGAGCTGGAAACGCCCGAACGCATACAAGCGCTTTCCATGGTGCTCGACGCGCTAAACGAGGCACAGCTTGCCCCAGTGACGCAGCTGGATATCACAAGCGAACTGGAAATCAGCTTTCTATACGAAGGGCGCGCGCGTGTAATTTTGGGCACCAAAAACGATTTGCCCGATAAGCTGGCCATCGCAAAAACCGTGCTTACGCAAAACATCAGCCCCACAGAGCGCGGCACGCTAGACGTAAGCCATCAAAGTGAAAACCAGCCCAGGCAGGGTGTGTGGCGCGCAGGTAAAATCACATAACAATCGTTAAGTGCTGCATAAAGCAGCAAAAGCCTTTCACAAAAAGCGTTTTTGCCGCCGCCATACCGCAGTGCAAATGTGCACAATATTTTGCACGCAGCAATCATCACGCATGCGTAAAAAACGGGTATTTTTACAATAAAGTCTGTTTTTTGCGAAAACTTTTGCCGCATTCAAACTTTGTTTTGCGAAACGCTTGAAATTATCCGCAAAATCTGTTACTCTTTAATAATGTAGAATACTATCTTTATGAAATGAAAAATAAAGAACATAAAATATCTTTAGGGGGAATCATTCGTGGCATTTATCCTCGACGAAGAAAATCAAAATATAACAAATATTAAGGTAATCGGCGTTGGCGGCGGCGGCGGAAACGCGGTGAACCGCATGGTGGAAACCGGCTTAAAAGGCGTCGAATTTATCTCGATGAATACCGACCAGCAAGCGCTGGTGTCTTCGCGCTCCACGCAAAAGGTGCAGCTTGGCGCAAAGCTTACAAAGGGCCGTGGCGCAGGCGCCGACCCTGAAATCGGCCAGCGCAGCGCCGAGGAAAGCCGCGACGAGATTGCCTCTGCCTTAAAAGGCGCGCAGATGGCCTTTATCACTGCGGGCATGGGCGGCGGCACAGGCACGGGCGCAGCGCCCGTAGTGGCCGAGGTAGCGAAAGATTTAAACATCCTCACCATCGGCATTGTTACAAAGCCTTTCCCGTTTGAGGGCAAGCGCAAGATGAACACGGCCGAGCAAGGCATCGCAGGACTTTTGGAAAGGGTCGATTCCTTAATCGTTATCCCTAACGAGCGCTTAAAGCTGATTAGCCAAGAAAAAATTACGTTACATAATGCGTTTGAAGCCGCAGATAATGTGCTGCGTCAGGGTGTAGAAAGCATTTCCGCACTCATCAACGTAGCGGCGTTTATCAATCTCGATTTCGCCGATGTGCGCAGCATCATGAAAGACGCGGGCTATGCGCATATGGGCGTTGGCTCTGCCAAAGGTGTCAACAAGGCTGAAGATGCGGCCAATGCGGCCATTTCCAGCCCCCTGCTTGAAACCAATATTTCCGGCGCGCGCGGCGTTATCATCAATATCACGGCTTCGCCCGATATCGGCCTTGAGGATGTTGAGCGTGCGGCCGGCCTTATCACAGGCGCTGCGCATCCCGATGCAAACATCATTTGGGGTGCCGCGTTTGACGAAAACCTTAAAGACGAAATGTGCATCACCGTAATTGCCACCGGCTTTGATTCCGTGCCGGCCATTATGCCCATTTCTACGGCGCAGCCCGCTAGTGTGCAGGCTCCCGCTGCGTTTGGCGGCGTGCCGATTGCCTTTGCAGGCGATTCCGCCACGATAGCGGCGGCCGCAGCGGCTGAGGAAGAGCAGAAAAAGAAGGAAGAAGAAGAGGACAACTCCTTCTACGATGATGTTATCACGCTGTTGAACAATCGTTCTAAATAAATCCCTCTATCGGCAAGCTGTGGCATTTACCGCAGCTTGCCTTTTTCTTTGTTTTTCTCTTTCTTTTTCTAAAAAACAATGCTATACTAAAAATATATATAAACTATTTAAAAATAAGGAGGCGCTCTGATGACAGAAGCGATGCCCGCATCCCAAAGCTTTGCCGTGGATAAAAGCGGCGTTTCGCAAAAGGTGTTTCGCTCGGCGCTATTGGGCTTTAAGCGCGAAGAGGTGCTGGAATATATCGAGCGCATCGGCCACGAAAACACCGCCAATATCGAACAGCTCACTGCAAACATTGCCGCTTTACAAACCGAGCTTACAGCTGCGCAAGACGATAACACCCTGCTTTTAGAAAAAATCCGCGAGGCCAGCGAAACGCTGGAAACCGAAAAGCAGCGTGCGCGTGAATCGGCTGCCGCTATGTGCGAGCTGCGCGAGCAATTAGACGCAGCGATTGAAGAGGCCGCCGGATATAAAACCCGTCTTTTCACGCGCGAGCAAGAAACCGTGGTGCTTAAAGCCGACAATGTCCGTTTAAACGCCACCATTGACGCGCTTACACGCACGGTAAGCCAATATGACGCGCAAAAAGAGGCGCTAGCTGCTGCCGAGCAAAAAGCGCGAGATGAAGCCGCATCCCTTGTGCAAAACGCACGCATTGCCGCCGAAGCCGAAAAGGCAAGCATCCTTTCAGCCGCCGAGGCCGAAAGCGCGCGCGCAAGCGCGAAAGCGCGCCAAACGCTGGATAAAGCAAGCGATGATGCTTTGGCGCTTGTGGCTGCCGCCGAGCGCGAAAAAAACGCCGCCAAACAATTAATTGCTGCTTCTGCCGGTGGCATTGCCGAAAGCATTTCGGTGCTAAAAGCCGAGCTTGCTGCCGTAGATGCCAAAATTGCTGCCGCCACCGAAGGGCTGCACCGTGCCACCACGGGCGTTTCGGTTTTGCTTGAGGGCACAGAGCAGGGCTTGCAAACGCTGGGCGTGCAAATCAGTAGCTTTCCTGCGCCTGCCCCTGCCGTGCATGCGGCAGCACATGCGCCTGCGCCGCAGGCACATGCAAGCGCGCATATTCCCGCGCGCAGACGCACAGTTGCCGACAGCATCTTAGATGGCCTCACGCGCATATTGGGCGAGCGCAAGGGCACTGTGTAAGCGCAGCAGCCTTTGCCCGCTGGCATGACGTTTCTTTTGTTCTGCACAGCCGCAGATAAATCGTTTTTGTGCCTGCACGCCAAAACCGACAAGCATTGCATAAGCAGTATCGCATCACATATAAAACCAGGAGGCCGCGTTTAAACGCAGCCTCCTGGTTTTTTGTGTATCCGTTTATGCATTGATGCTGTAACAAGTCTTAATCGGATTTATGCAAAAATTTAATCTGCAAAGTGCAAAAATACACTGTGCAAAAAGCATGTGCAAAAATGCTTTATGTTATGCTTTGCGCGGGATATCGCTGGTGCCCTTTTCCAAAAGATAGGTGGCTTCCAGGTCTGCCAAATGCAGCTTAACGGCAAGTGGATACGTGTCAAACGCTTCGCTGATGGCAAAGCTGCCGCCGCGCACCGCATCGTCAAAGCCGCCCATGTGCCAGCGGATTGCCACGGCCTCGGCGGGCTTTAAGCGCATAAAGCGTTCAATTAAATACACGCTTTTTTCGCCGTGGCCATACGGGAAAGCGTCTTGCACCGTGTATGTTGGCACCTTTTCCCATTGGCCGGAGGCATCGTTTTTTACATTGCGAAAGCCAGCCTTGTAAAAATTGGTTTTGCACAAATCGTGTAAAAGCGCCACAATGGCAAAGCTTTCAAGGCTTTCGCCCTCTTCATAAAAGCGATTTTTCAATACGTTATACACGTTGATGCTGTGCATCACAAGGCCACTCTCGCACGCGCCATGAAAGCGCGTGGAGGCAGGCGCCGTGTAAAAATCGGTGGTTGCAAGCCAGTCCAGCAGCTGCGATGCACCCGTGCGCGTTACATTTTCGGTGATAATCGCAATAAATTCGTCTTTGTACTGCATGTTATATTTCCAAATCGTTTAAAATGCCCTTCAAAATGGCAATTTCGTCGTGCGAAAGGCTAACGCCCTTGCCCATTTTGCTGCCATCGGGCGACCAGTTGCGGATATCGTACTTCGGCTCGCGGTCGTTCCAGCTTACCATGTTCAGTTGCAGCTCCCAGCCATTAGAGCCCGTGCTTAAAATTGCAATGCGTTCTGTTACTTCATATTTAAATTCTGCCATGTAATTACACCATCCTATATAATAATAAGCTAATTTTACTAAAATACGGCAGAAAATGCAAGCTTTATAGCCGTATCAAAAAATCTTATAAAATTCCGGCTTCTTTTTTGCAATATCAATTGACAAATGCACAAGAATAAATTATAATATGACATGTTGCTTTAAGCAACGTGCCGGGGTGTGGCGCAGCTGGTAGCGCGCTTGACTGGGGGTCAAGAGGCCGCAAGTTCAAGTCTTGTCACTCCGACCAAATAAGAACCGCAGAAAAAGGCTGAAAACCGCCTTTTCTGCGGTTTTTGTTTTATGCGTTTGCCGAGTCTGAACAAGCAGTTCTAACACCAGTTCTAACACCTATAGCTTTTGCGTTTTTAGCAGCTTTTGCACCTCGTTTGCCATGCTCTTTTTACGTCCAACGTCTAAATGCGCATAGATATTGGCAGTGATTTTAATGTCTGAATGTCCGAGCCATTCTTGCACATCTTTCAAGGAGCATCCCGATGCAATTAAGATGCTGGCGCAGCTGTGGCGCAATTCGTGAAAACGGATATGCGCGAATCCGTACTTTTTCAGCAGCTTGCTAAAAGCGTGGCTGATGTAATCGGGCGTGTAGGGTAAACCGTTTTCCCACTTGAACACATACGGATTGTTGTGATATTCGCGCCCAAACGCTTTGCAGTTTTCACACTCTTGCTGTTTCATTTCCGTAAAGATTGCCTGTGCATCGGGCGTGAGCGGAAACGAACGGTAGCTAGAGGCGTTTTTTGTTTTGTCTTTCTCTACCACTTGCGTAACCTTCACTACAGTGTGCTTGATGGTCAACAGCTTTTCCTCAAGGTTAATGCTATCCCATTGCAGCCCCAGCACTTCGCTACGACGCAGCCCGTACATAGCGGTGATATAGACAAGCGGGTGCAAGCGTTCATCCTTGATTGCGTCTAGCAGCCCTTGCAATTGCGATGCGGCATAGAATTTGCCCTCATGGCGCTGGGCTTGCGGAAGTGTTATCCGCGAACACGGATTAGCGGTTAATACTTCATTGCAAACGGCTTCTTGCAGTGTTTGATATAAGATGTTTTTGTGTAAGCGCAAGCTGGCGGGCGACAAGCCGCCGTGCCCATCCATGCGCCCATTCACATGCTTTTCATTGATGTACTGCTGCAACACCATGCGATTGATATCTGCCAGCTTAATGCCCAGCGCGTCAAAATAAGGCAGAATATGCGACTTTGCTAAAGTTTCGTAACCTTGCAGCGTTATAGCATCTACCCGCAAGGCCACATCACGCAGCCATTGCCGTATTGCATCACTAAATTGCATATCGCTAACAATGGTAATTTGCCCCTGCTCTTGTTGGACGATTTCTTTGCGTAGCATTTCCTCAGCTTTTCGCTTATTGCCCTTTGCGTCAAGGCCTGTAGAAATCCATTTAGGCTTTCGCTTGCCGTGCTCATAAGTGTTCAACACCATGTAGTATTTATCTTTTTTTATTTGTAAGCTGCCTGTCATTATAGTTACCCCTTTCGTGACAGTTAGATTAGCCTACTCATTACAGGAAATATTATAACGCGCGGATTGGACATAATCAATTACACTTTGTTTTGGCACACGGATGATTTTGCCTATTTGTTTACTGCCAATTACGCGCTGACGAATAAGGTTATAAGCCTTATTTTTACCAATATGTAAGGCGGCTGCCACTTGTGGAACGGTCATTATATCGGAGTATTCGTTGAACATTTTTCTCCTTTCTCGTTTTCATCGAACGGACTTTCAATAAAGCCCAGTAACTGATTTTGCACTCATTCATCTTCTACGGTTTTTTCAATTACGCGCGTAATGCGCCTACAAAATGCGCGCCATGTTTGGCACTGTTCCAATTGTATCGTCGGATATTGCCTTTCTAACGCGATATTGCTAATGATATACACCTTTGTAAAGCAGGCGCTTTTGTCAGCATAGCGACAGGGTAACTGCGTAGGATATCCATCCAAATATACCAGCATATCGCCTATGGGTAGATTGCTGCGAAATTCTTCAAAGAGAAGCACATCTTGACCGCGATATCCATCAAATGGGTGTTGATAATTTGTGACGCGATAAACATTTGCGTAACCATATTTCTCCATGACTCCGCGTGTTTTTCCTACGCCTGTTTCGCCATACAAATAGGTGACATCTATTTTACGAAATTCATTTTTATTTTGCTCTTCCAAATATGCTTGTCTAGTTTGGTCTATTCTATCAAGACGCGTCATCGCGCTGGGATATGCTTCCAAAATCTCTATATTGCCGCACCCTGCTTTTATCATTCGATAAATTTCTTCGCTATCGCTTTTACCTTTTGTTCTATTGAGGGGCATTTCCCCATATTCCTCAAATGTTTCAGGCAAATTTGTATCACGCTTTTCATCGTTCAACCATTTTCCCTCTTTACGGACATAATCACGATTTTCTTGATGCGTACCGCTCACAAAGTCAATGTGAGCACCATAAAAGCGCAAGTGCAATGTGCTTAACATGA
>RRZU012213765.1_pt1 | contig 129734 bp, 98 predicted proteins | sample 2165561 | NCBI WGS metagenome assembly RRZU01 (sample SAMN10456909, study PRJNA506462) | wastewater metagenome | isolation source: wastewater sludge | place: USA: Moscow, Idaho
CGGTTTGTTTCTTTTTATGCAATTTTTTACCGCCAATCGGGCGCCGCCCTCTTGGATAGGGACACACAATGCACCGCATTGTGTACTAATTCTCCACCAAGAAGACTATCTTCCATAATGGGAGATGGTCTTTTTCTATGTTCATCATTGTGATATAATGAAACAAAAATTATTTATATTAGCTTCGCTAATATAAATTGGCCATGTGGCTATGCCACGGCCATATAATCTTATGCGCCGGCCATAGGCCGATGCGCAATAAATTATCCGCTGTGCGGATTATTTATATCTGAAGGAGGCGAGGATTATGGGTACAGCATTATGGATTGCAGTAGGTGCAGCTATCTTGTGTGCAATTGTAGCAATTGCAGCAGGAACTAAAAAGAAAAAATAATTTCGTAATTATCGGAGATTATAAGCATAATCTTCGTGATAGTTCAAATCACCTTATAGAAACACTTTCGCGCCTACAACTACCACACCACTTATACAAACCGTAAGAGTAAACGCTCTTGCGGTTTGTTTTATTTGGCTTTATACTAAAAATAAGGTTTTGCCTATTTTACAATGTATCAAATACAATGGTGGTGATAAAGTGGATTTGCCGAAACGAAAAACAAGCCGTTTAAAAAGTTACGATTACAGCCAAAATGGCGCATATTTTATAACCATCTGCACACAAAACCGAGAATGTTTATTCGGCGATGTAGGGGCGGATTCTATATCCGCCCGCACGATACCTTACACCCCTACCCCCGAATAACAAAGCAGGGGCGGATAATCATCCGCCCCTGCTTTGTTTTGTTTTATTACCACTCTACGCCGCTGACAAGCTTGCGCAGCACTTCGTCCACCGTGCGGCATTCGTGCGCGGCGGCAGCCTTTACGGCAGGCGCAGCCGCCTGCATTGCGTAGGAATGCTTTGCAAAGCGCAGCATTTCAATGTCGTTAAAATTATCGCCAAACGCATAAATATCCTCTTGAGAAATGCCCAGCGCTTTGCTAACAGCGGCCAGCGCCGTGCCTTTATTGGCCAATGTGAAATCCAGCCATTTTTCGCCTGCAACGGCCACGGTTAGCCCCTCTTGCCGAAAATGCGCATACCGCGCTTCGCATGCGGCAGCGCCGTCCATACAATAGGCCGAAATTTTAATAATCTGCTCCGGTATTTCCGCGGCGTTTTGCACTATAGTGATACGATTGCCCACAAAATCCCGAATATGGCGCACAAACTGCATATCCTTTGGCATTAAGTACGAGGTGTTTGCGCCCGATATCAAGATGTCGCAGCGCTCCTCGGCTGTGATGCGGCCTATCAGCTCGTTACAAAGCGCAGGCGCAATGGGCGATTTGGACAAGATTGTGTTTTTGTAATACACAATGGCCCCGTTTTCGCACAGGTATACATGCTCGCCCGGCAAATGGGCAAACAGCTGCCGCAGGCTGGAATATTGCCGCCCGCTGGCCGCGCAAAAGCAATATCCCCCGCGCAGCGCCGCGGCAAGCAGCCCAATCGTTTCGGTGCTTAATGCCGATGCGCCGTTTAAAAGCAAAGTACCGTCTAAATCACTGGCAATCAGTTTCATTGTTTCACAATCATTTCCTTAAAATTCTTGCGCCTTGCCGCAGAAAAGCGTTATTGTTATCGCCGCACGCCGTGCAAGCCGCCGCCAATATGCCCGCGCAAATGCGCGTTTACCATTCCATGCAAAGCCCTGTATCGGGCAAGCCCTCGGCAAACAGCACCAGCTTGCCATAGCCGCAATGCCCATTGGTTTCTAAGAGCTCCACTTCGCTGATTAGCTCTTCATGGCAGCAAAGCACAGTGTATTCGCGCTGGTTTTTCACAATACGCACGCCCGCGGCGCGCGTTTTTGGTAAAATAATTTTTTTGCGCCGCGCCGTTACCGGCAAAAGCTCGGCCGTAAGGGCATTGTCTTCGCCTTTTTTGCCCACGGCAATTACGCTAATCATTGTAAAATCGCCCTCTGCCTCTGCGCGTGCCACAAGCGCCGCGCACTCGGTAAGGCTGTTATATTCGCGCGAAACCGGCTGGCTGTTCAGCGTGGTTTTCACATTGCCGAGGCACACCAAGTTTGCACACGCCGCCTTGCCCATAAACGCCGCGCCGTTTGCCGTTTGCGTTACCGTGCCTTCGCCAAAATGAAACGCCGCTTCATAGCTGTGCGTGCCTTTGGCGCAAAAGGTATCAAACACCACAAAGATGTCGGGCTTAATGTATAAAACGCGTCTGCGCACAAACACCCCGTTTGCAAAATAGCCCAAATGCGCGCCGCTGACATAATCGGCCTTTGGCGTAAACACCGCTTGCTCTTTAATGGGGTTTGCCAATGTGCGATACCCCCAAGAATCCAGCTGCTCGGAAAACTCGATGCCGTCCACACGCGTGGTATTATGCGCCTCGGCACTTTTTAAGGCTTTGCGGATGGGGCTGTCCACATAGGTATACCGCCCCGAATCAATCAGCACATCCTCGCCAAAAGCGGCAAGGTCAATATGCAATTGATCGGCATGGCCGTGCCCGCTGCCGAGGCAGCCGCAATGAAAATGCATCCACACGGCGGTTTCGCTGTTATCCTCGCGCATAAACCAATTGCCGCTATCCGCCAGCTCGCGCGAGGGGCAAGCGGGCGCCAGCGCCGCAATTGCTTGATACTGCGCTATAAACGCAGGGCCGCAATCCCAAATATTTTCTTCAAACACGCGGCTGTTTGCCGCAAATTTCAGCGAGCCATCGGCAAACAGCACTGCGCCAAGCGCCAATAAATCACGCGCGTCGATATCGTCGGAATCGCCCTGCATCGGCAAAAAGCCGTTTGGCTTTATCCAAGCGCCAAGCGCCGCACACGTGCGCTGCACGCTTGCTTCAAACTCCTTTGGCAAGGCATAGCCGTTTTGCCGCGCGGCCAGCACCACATTTAAAAAGCAGTGCAAAACCTCGCAGTGATACATGGGGCTTTGCTCCCAGTGCGAGCCATCGCGCATCACCTGAATGTCTACATTCACGGAAAGGCGGCTTACCGCAAGGGCGCAAAGCGCAGGCTTATCGAAATACAGCCCCAACAAGAAAAGCCCGTTATCCTGCAAAACGCCCCAATTGCTTAACACATGAAAATCGGCGCTGGTTTCTTGTAAATAATCGCTGTGCACGGCAAGGCTTGCGTTCATTTCATCAAACAGTGTAGGCGGCACCGAGGGCGACGACGCAAACATGCGCATCGCGCGCAGCCAGTTTTCGCAGCGAAGCCCCGCTTCAAGGCTGCGCCAGCTGCCGTTTTTGGTTTCGTCGCAAAGTTTTGATTGCGAAAGCCAGCTTTTTGCAAGGCGCACAAAGCACGCGGCATATTCTTCCTTACCAGTGTACAAATACGCTTTGCCCAGCACCACAAAGGAGGTGTGGCGGTTTAGCGCATAGGTCCATTCGGGGTCGCCCGCGGGGATATGCTCCCAGTCAATTTCGTCTTGAAAGGTAACGGGGATATGCGTGCGCTCCATCTCCCAATGCTCGCGGAAGGTGAAGGTGTTGCGGCAAAGCTCGTCGGCAAGCGCGATGGTTGCCTTTGCCGTATCGGGAAATTGCTGCAAGCAATAGGCAGCTGCGCTAGCCGGCTGCTCGCAAAAAAAAGATGCATTTTGTTTCATAAATCGCATTCCCTTCTTAATAAATAGGCCGTTTCGGCTTTTTAAAACACACGCTGCTTCGGCGCGCAAGGCGCAAAAGCGGGCGTAAAGCATCGCTGTTTTACGCCCTTATGCGGCACTTTTGCCGTAAAACACCGCTGCTTTTTTGCTAAAGCCTTACCAGTAAAGCTGCCAATCCTTTATCGAGCGCAGCAGCGCTTCCATATAAAAATAATCGCCCCAAGTGTTGCATTCGTCTACGCCTCTATCCTTCGGGATGGGGTTATGCGGCGAATTTTTGGCATATACGCCGTGCAGCAAAAGCCCTGTGCCCGGCGTGCTTTCGCCTTGCGCGGGCGCTTTTACGGCATAGTTTGCAATCAGCGAGGCCAAAATTTTGTTTGCCACGCCTTTATAGTATTCGCCCTCTTCGGCGGGCAGGTATTTGGCCATTTCCAGCATGCCACACACGGCGATTGCGCCCGCGGAGGAATCCTTAGGCTCGCCATCGCCGTCGGTAAATTCCAAATCCCAATAGGGCACATTGTCTTGGGGCAGCTTTGCAATAAAGAAATCCGTTACGCGGCGAAACAGCTTAAGGCATTCCTCTTCCTTTGTATAGCGATACGAAAGCGCCGTACCGTAAATGCCCCATGCCTGCCCGCGCGCCCAAGCCGAGCCGTCGCGATAGCCCTGATGCGTCACGCCATGCGTGGGCATGCCGGTTTCTTTATCAAAAAAGTAGGTGTGATAGGTGGAATTATCCTCGCGCACCAAATTGGCAAGGCTGGTATGCATATGGCGCGTAGCCTTTTCGCGATATTCGGCGTTGCCCGTTACCTCGCTTGCCCAAAACAGCAGCGGAAGATTTAAAAGGCAATCAATAATCAAGCGGTAATTATCCCGCGCGCCAAGCTCGCCCCATGCTTGTAAAAACTGGCCTTTCTCTTGAAAACGCGCCAGCAAATTATCCGCCGCCAAAAGCGCCGCCTTTTTGCCTGTTTCGCTGCCCATCAGCTTATACGCCGCCACGCAGGAGGGCGTATATAAAAAGCCCATGTCGTGATGATTGACATCAATTTTTTCTTCAATGCGGTGCAAAAAGCTGTCTACCTGCGCAAGGGCCGCCGCTTTAAAGCGCTCGTCCCCTGTGGCCTCGTAGCAAAGCCAATATTCGCCTGTGCAAAACCCCGTTGTCCACTCCACATTTTCGGTGGCGGGATACAGATTATCAACGCTGTTTGAATCCATAAATTTGTCGGTGTAAACAGCAAGATTACCCGCAAGAATCTTCGCAGCATCGTCTATAGCTGCTTGCACACCTGTGGCATTTAGCGTATTGTTTGGCATGTTAATATTTCCCCTCTTTTTTAAGAATTACAATTCATCTAGTGGAATGCACGCATTCCAAGAGCGCGTCATCGTGGCGAAGCCCGCTTCGCTGCCGTCGTTGGTTGCCACAAACAAATGGGTGGCACGCTGATTGTCAAACAAGATAAACGGGCGATCCATATTGCCCATTGTGCGTGTTTTTCCGTCATTCCACGGCACCTCGCGTCCAAAAGCGCGTTTGGGATGCACGTTCCAGTGCACGCCGTTTTCAGACGAAGCGTACACAACCGCCCCAACCTCGTTTGTATAGCTGCCTTTCCAGTCCTTTGCAATCATTGCATAGCCTGTGTCTGTGCGCCAAACAAAGGGGTCTTCCAAAATGCCGTTTTCCATAGAAAATATCGGCTCGTTGCTAAGGCGCGTAAACGGTTTTGTGTAATGCTCTGCAAAGGCTACCCCCAGCGTCATATCGCCAAACATATCCCCGCTTGTGTGCGGTGGCTTTTGCCACGCACGCGCCTTATACACCAAAAGGCAGCTGCCGTCCTCGTGCATGCACGGGGCAGGGTTGGACACCAAAAAGCTGTCAAAATAGCCTGCGCGCACATCAAAGGCGGGCGCGTCGCGCCGTATCCAGGGGCCAAACACCGATTTGGATGTGGCAATGCCGATGCGTTTATTGCTGCGCGCGGCCAGCCACTGATAGCTATAATGGTTTAAGCTGCCATCCTCTGGCACGTCATTGTACGGAAAGGTGCTGCCCACATAAAACAGCACATATTCGTCGCCGCATTTGGTGATAGACGGGTTATGTGTAACGCGCCCGTCCCAATATTCTGCCCCGCGGGCGGGCAGCACCACCTCGGCAAAGGTGTAAGGCCCTTCGGGCGTTTGGCTTACAGCACGCACAATCTCGCTTGCAACGCCCCATCCCGGATGAAACGGCAATGTTTTCTTCCAGCGCGAGGCAAACATATGATATTGCCCGTCCTCGCCTTTGATTACACTGCCGCACCATACCCAGTAATCGTCCATTGCAAAGCCGCCGCCCAAAGGCGCGGGCATAAAATGGCGCTGCAAATCTTGTTCGTTGCGATTCATGGCTTTCACTCCTATGTTATCACTGTTAGGGATGCACAAAACGCCTGTTTTCGGTTGCGTCAAGACGCAACCCTACAATATATAGCGTCGATATCACAAAACACTATTTCGATAGCACAGCACACTATTCTATCCTGTAGGGAACGGTTTTGCCTGTTCCGCTAAAGCGCGTTTTACGCATGGCCAATCACTGTAAATGCCGCGCAAAGCTGTCGTTTTGTTCGTGCAGCCATTGCAGCAGCGCCTGCTCTAGTTCATTGGCCACTGCGTTATCCGCCGGATTTTCAATCACAATGGGATGCATTTGCAGCGGGTCGCTTGCAAGGTCGTATAAAAGCCGCTGCAAAACGGGCGTTGGCGTATAGCCCACATCCACAACATAGCTGTAGCGCACAGAGCGCACGCCGCGCCATCCCATTTCAAGCGGGCTGATGCCCTTTTCTTTTAGCGCGGCCACAAGCTGCGGCCCGCCTGGCGTTGCATACAAATATCCTACCTTGTTTTCGTCGGTTTTGCAAGTGCGAATCTCGTTTGCGCAATCTTTGCCCTGCATCTCGGCGGGCACAGGCAGCCCCATCAGCGAAAGCAGTGTTGGCGCGATATCTGCGCTGTCTAACACCGTGCCGCAGCGCCCGCTTGCAAGCCCCGCGCCGCCAATTACGCACGGAATACCCACAGATTCCTCGTACCACACATGCTTTGCCATAAGGGCATGGCTGCCCATCATATCGCCGTGGTCGGCCGTAAGCACCACGATGGTATCTTCTAATACGCCCTCGTCGCGCAGCGCTTGTAAAAGACGGCCAAACTGGTCATCAAGGCCCGAAATGGCGGCAAAATACTGCTTTGTTACCTCGTGCATTTCCGCCTCGGTATAGCCCACAGCCTCAGAGGTGTGATGATGAATATTGGCAAAATCCACATTGCCGCGCAAGGTAAGCTCTTTATCCTTATATAAATCCAAATATTTCTGCGGCACTTGCTCATAGGGGCTGTGCGGCGGATTCCATGAAATAAACAGCGAAAACGGCTTTTCTTTATCGCGCGTTTCAAGATAGCGTATCGCCACATCGGTTTCGTGCGCAGGCGACCATTGCTCCACGCGAATCATCTCCGGCGTGTCTTGCCAGTAATGCGGGTTCAAATGCGCGTCCCACGCGCCATAGGAATACCAAAAATCGAAGCCGTGGCGGCGTACACCGCGCGGGGTAAATGCGTCCCACGCGCGTGCGCCCGATACGGGCTCTGCGCTGTGATTAATCTCCGGCTCATCCAAATGCCATTTGCCGATATAGCCCGTTTGATAGCCATGCTCGCGCTGCACCTCGGCAATGCAGCGCTCGCCGTCTGCAAGGCGCATGGTAAGGCCCGGCTTGCAATTGGTATACACGCCTGTGGCCGCGGGATATCTGCCCGAAAACAGGCATGCGCGATGCGGCGAACACAGCGGAAACGTGCTGGTGGCATTTTCGCAATACACGCTGTTTGCGGCAAAAGCGTCCATATTCGGGGTGAGCACTTCGTCCTCGTGCGCAAAGCCCATTGCCGCGCGTCTCCATTGATCGGCAAAAACAAACAAAAGATTCGGCTGCTTTTTTGTCATAATAAATCCCTTTTCTTTCTTACATTGTGCGTTTTAGCGTGCGTTTTGGCTTTCGCGCACAAAATCGGACGTAAAAATTGCATTTTTACGCAGATGTTTTTTTAAACCGTGGCAAAGCATTGCTCCAAAAGCGCCGCGGTGCGGCCAGATAACGCGCAAAGCGCTTGCTTTGCGCTCTCATCCCCCGCTGTAAGGCAGCGCATCAAGCGCCCCTCTTCCGTGCAAAGCGCGTTATGCAGCGGAAAATATTCCTCCAGCAAAAACGCCGCATAGCTTGCAAGGCGATAGGCGCCATGCACGCGGCACGCGCTGCCCTTATAATGCTCCACGGGCACGCTTAGGCCGCTTTTTACCGCCTGCACAAGTGCTTCGCGCTTGCATTCGCTTGCAAACAAAATGGTTTTTGTTACCGCAAAATGCGGGCCGTCCACGGTGTTGTGGCTATCGCTATTGCCCACGCACGGTATCGAAACGCCCTCGCTTTGCAGCTGCTGCGCCAGCAAAAGCTGGTGCTGATTTTCTGCCTCGGTTTGCCCGCCCAAAAGCTCGAAAGCGTCCAAAACGCCCTCGCGCAACAGATATTCGCTTACTGCTTTTGGCACCTGATAAACATTGTTTTTCCAAAACGGATGGCAAAAAATGGCCGCGCCGCCGCCTTTTCGTACATGCGCTGCATCCCACGCGCAAACCGCTACTTCAAAAGCGCTTACGCCATCGGGCAATTTGCGCGTTTTGCAAAGCGCGTCAATCTCGGCGCGATACGCCGCTTCGTCGTTTCTCCAAATATCATTCACCGAAAAGGTGCCGCCAAAATTGACCACGTGCACATTGTGCCCCGGCGCATGAATTTCTTCGCCCGGCACAAGGCACAAATCGGCCCCGCTGTTTTGATAAAACCCGATGGCACGTAAAGACGGGTCATAACGGCGATGGTCGGTAATGGCCAAAAAGTCAAAGCCCTCCTCGCGATACCGCGCCGCCACAAATTCCGGTGCTTCTTTGCCATCCGAAAGCGTGGTATGTGCGTGCAAATCGCCCATATAGGGGCGCAAAGCATACAAATCCGCTTCCAGCGCATACACCGAAAAATCTGCCAGCTTTACGCCGTTTTCGCGGATAACGCGAATATACTGTTCGCCCTCGCCGCAAAAGCGATGCCGCACCACAAGCGTGCCGTCGGCGCTTACTTGCAGTTCGTAAGACGGATAGGTGGTGTCCGGCGCTGGATCGTGCGACGCAAAAAGCGGCATAACCCGCACGGTGTAGCGCTCGTCCTTGTTAAAGGCCGTATGCGGGGAAAGCGGGCGCAAAACCACCGTGCTTTCTGCGCCTTGCGGCAATATCTTTGGAAACACCGCATATTCATAAAGCTGCCGTTTCATACAAATTCCATTCCTTTCTGAACGCTTATGCCGTTTCGCACGCGCCGCATGCGCGGCGTTTTGGCGTGGATGGCACAAGCCGAGGCGCTATCGTTCGCGCTATGCCTTGCCCTTTTTATTGTATTGATTCCAGCGTGTAAGCGCAAGCGCGCATAAGCCGCACGCCGTAAACGCAAACAGCGCCCACACCAAAATGGTAATAGACCAACCAAAGCGCAGCGCCATTTCCCCAATGCCATAATTGGAAAACGCAGTGCCCAGATAAACCGTAAAGTTTAACACGCCCGACACCGTGGCCACGCGCCCGCTTGCAGAAAAGCGCGTGGGTAAAAGGCTGATAAGCAAAATGTTCACCGCCATCATGGCGGTGGTGGCAATGGCCAAAAGGCAAAGCGCCGCCAGTGCGCTGCGTGTGCCCAAAAGAAACAGCGCCAAAAGCCCTGCGCCGCACGCGGCAAATAAAAGCATGGCGGCTTTCATTTCGCTGCCTTTGCAGCGTTTATTGGCAAACGAAGCCAATACCGCGCCAAATAAATTTAAAATTGGCAACACGGTGGTAGACAAAATGGCCGCCGCTGTGCCAAGGCCATACGTTTCGGTAAGATACACGGGCGACCAGCTGGTTACGCCGTCTTTTAGCATACCCTGCACGGCAAGCGCCGCGCACAAAAAGCAAAAACCCGCGCCAAAAAACAGCGACATAAAAAACTTTCCCGATGAAGCATTGGCGTTTTTTTGCGTAGCTTTGGGCATTTCGGGCGGCAAAATGCCGTTTTGCTCGGTGTGTTTTTCAATTGCGCTCAGTGCAAAAACCCACACCACCGAAAACACCAGCAGCAGCGCGCCGCTAACGGTAAAGCTGCTGCGCCAAAGCCCTGCCCCCACAAGCGCCGCGCAAAGCGCATACGTTAAAAAGGTGCCTGCCGGCACAGAGGTGTTAATTTGAATGCAGGCGCGGCGGCGCGGCACATCGGTGTAGCGCTCGCACAAAATGCGCAAAAGCGGCGCCCATATAAACGACTGCACCAGCCCGTTCACGCTCCAAATGGCCAGCATCAACGGATACGCGCGCGCAGCGCCCATCAGCAAATTGCACAGCCCCGAAAGCGAAAGCCCCGCAAATACAAACCATTTTGGCGGCAGCTTGTCGCCAAGATAGCCGCTGATAAGCTGCCCTATCGCGTAGGAGAGAAAAAACGCCGTGCCGATACTGCCCGCAAGCGGTTTTGTTAAAACGTTTTCAGCCAAAAGCTGCGCCATCGTAGCATTATAATTTAAACGCCCAAAATACGTAATAAAATAAGCAAACCAGCACAGCACAAAAAGCGCTGTGCCGGTTTTAGCATTTATAATTTGTTTTGGGATTTTTTGCATTTTCGCACTATCCCGCATCGGCCTAACCTTTCAGGCCGCTTGTGGCAACGCCCTGAATAAAGAAGCGTTGGAACGCAAGGAACACCGCGATAACAGGAATCAGCGACACTACGCTGGCCGCCATAATCAGCCCGTATTCCGCAGAATATTGGCCGATAAACATGCGGATACCCAGCTGAATGGTTTTCAGCGCCGTAGAGTTAAAGTAAATCATCGGGCCCATAAAATCGTTCCACACATTTACAAAGCTAAAGATGGTCAGAGTGGCCAGCGCGGGCTTTGTAAGGGGCATAACAATGCGGAAGTAGATGCCATATTCCGAAAGGCCGTCGATGCGCGCAGCCTCTAAAAGCTCATCGGGAATAGACAGATAAAACTGGCGAATTAAGAACACGCCAAACGCCGTAAAGCTCTGCAATAAAATAATGGACAAATGCGTGTCAATTAAATGCATTTTGTTCATCATTACATACTGCGGCAGCATGTAAACCTGCCAGGGGATCGCGATGGTGGCTACATAGCAAAGAAACAGCGTGTCGCGGCCTTTGAATTTGCATTTTGCAAAGCCGTAGGCGGCAAAGCTTGAGGTAACAAGCTGAATCAGTGTAATAATTACGGTAAGCTTTACCGAGTTAAACGTAAATAAAGCTAAGGGGATTTTATCCCAAATTTTTGTATAGTTGCTCCACTGCGGATTCTCGGGAATCCACTGAATCGGCACGCTGAAAACATCCACTTCCAGCTTTAGCGAAGCCGACAGCATCCATATAAGCGGCAGCAAGGTTATAAATGTAACCAGCACAAGCCCAATATAGGTTGCTATTGTTCCAATCTTGCTTTTTTTCTTAATCATGATGGCTCTCCTTCTTTTGTCGGTTACATGAAGTCGTTAAACTTCTTTTCAATGCGGAACTGGATGACCGTAATGGTAGCCACAATAAGAAACAAAATCATTGAAGCTGCGCTGGCCTTACCATAATCCCACGAGATGAAGGATTGGTTGTAAATATAATACGATAGCATTGTCGTGGAGGTGCCGGGTCCGCCCTCGGTCATCACCATAATCAAAGAAAAAATCTTAAAGCTATTGATGGTGAGCATCATAAACACAAAGAAATGTGCGGGTGTAAGCATTGGCAGTGTAATGCGTTTAACCTGCTGCCATTTATTAGCGCCGTCTATCGTAGACGCCTCATAAAGCGACACAGGGATATCCTGTAAAGCCGCAATATATACAATCATAAAGTATCCCATGTTCTGCCAAACACTAACGATGATGACAGATGGAATCGACCAGCTAGTAGATGCCGTCCAGCCCGGAGGATTTGTAATGCCAATCCAGCGCAGGAATTCATTTACAGGGCCAAAATCCTTTTGCAGCATTGCATTCCACACAACGCCTACTGCCACAATAGAGGCAACATGCGGGAAAAACACCGCGCTGCGGAAAAAGTTTACACCGCGCAGCTTTTGGTTAAGCAAAACCGCTAAACCAAGCGAAGCCACCAGCGTAATGCCCACGGTGAAAATAACATATACCACCGTTTGCCAAAGTGCTGCACGAAACACCGAATCCTTAAAAATGCGGCCAAAGTTTTTCAGGCCCACAAAGGTCATTTCGTTGAAGCCGTCCCATTCATTAAAGCTCAAAAAGAACGAAAAAAGAACAGGCAGCATGATAAATAAGAAAAATCCGATAAAGTTTGGCAAAATAAAAGACATGCCAATTGCGGTATTGCGCGCGTTCAGCGAAAGCTGACGCTTATTGAGAGATGGGGTTTTTGCCATGAAAATCACATTCCTTTCTGGGAAATTGTGTGGGCTTGGCTTGTGCCATGCGCGCAGCGCGCACGGCGCAAAACCTGAGCGTGAAATGCTTTTTCCACGCGCCCTCTTTACAAACAACGATACACACCGTGTTTATCATAAAAGGCGGATTTACTGATGTAAACCCGCCTTTTGTCTTAACTGCTTACAAATTAGTTGCTTTGGATTTCCTTCGAGCGTTTGTTCATGTCTGCGATGCCAGCGTCGATTGTTTTCTCGCCAAGCATGATCAGGCCATGCTCTTCGCCCAGCATTTTGTTCACATCGTCAACTTTGTCGGTTACAGGACGATCCAGCACGATGCTGGTGTACTGCATTGCTTCCATCAAGCCCTCGGGCATACCCTCAAGCGAAGTAACGATGCCCAGTGTTTCGGGGTTAGCAATTGCAGGGATTTTGCCTACGCCAGCAATGGTTTTTGCGCCTTCTACGCTGGTGGCAAATTTCACAAATTCCCAAGCGGCATCTTTGTTCTTAGAAGTGGGGTTGATGCAAAGCGGAGTTGTTGCGCCAACAACGCTGCCAGCAGGCACGCCGTCGCCGTGAGGCAATGTAGCTACGCCCCAGTTTACTTTGCTTTCGCCAGCCTTCACTTTAGAAGCCAAAGTAGCGATAAACCAGCTGCCTATAGGCATCATGGCAACGTTGCCAGTAAGGAACGGGCTGGAATAGTGGATGTTGCCGGTTTTCATTGTGGCATAATCCATGATGGATTTGTCATCATTTTGCATGCGCAAAGCCATTTCATAGTAGGGCTTGAAGAACGAAAGGTCTGCGTCCATCATGGTGTGCTTGCCATCCTGGATAGCCCAGTTTTGTACGCAAGCCGGCCATGTGTGCAGCAAAGCGCCATAGTTTTTGGTAGCGCCAGAGCCGCTTGTCAGCTTCTTCGCTGTTTCTTCAAACTCTTTCCAGGTCATGTCGTTTGTGGGGTAGGGCACCTTCGCGGCGTCAAACAAATCTTTGTTGTAGTACAACACATAGTAGTCTGTACGGAAGGGCATGCCGGCCAATTTGCCGTCCCAAGCGAAGTTTTTCTCAAGGCCGGCGTAAACGCTCAGGTCCACGCCGTCTTTTTGCACATACGGCATCAAATCTTCGGTTTGGCCTTTATTGAAAATGGCTTTTGTGGAAGAAGCCTCTTTCACAAAGAATACGTCCAGCTCGCTGCCGCCGTTGAGCATGATGTTCAGCTTGTTGGTGTATTCTGTGCCGGGGATGTCGATCATCTCGATTTTGATGTTGGGGTTTTTCGCCTCAAACTCTTTGATAACCATGTCCATGTGCGGATCGTTGGCGTTGTCCCAGGTGCCCAGCTTTAAGGTTACAGGCTCGGCGGGTTTCGCCGTGCTTTGCGATGCAGCAGGGGCAGAGGAAGCCGGTGTGCTGGACGGTGCTTTTGCGCCGCAAGACGCAAACGTACCGACAGCAAGAACTGTGGCAAGAGCCAATGCGGTTACTTTTTTCAGGTTCATATTATCTCTCTCCTTATAATGTTTACCTTTTCGACACGGCTTTTCCGTGCCTTTCCGATGCGTTTATTGTACCGTATTGCGCATGCGTGTCAAATGTAAAATTTATGTGTACTATAGTACTATTTTTGAAATCTTGTAAAATTTCTAATACTATTTTACGAAATAGTGCTTTTTTACAGTTTTTCATGTTTTGATTGCGTTTCGCTAGGGCTACATACTATAATAACAGTAGAATTGTATTATAAACTATGGCACTGCCCGTTTATTACACGGACAATGCCTGCCAAAGGCCAATGTGCCAATGCCATATCCTGCGCATACATGTGCTATACTATAGTATTGAAAGGCGGTGCCGCGTGAAAAAGATTAACGTGAAAAGCATTCAGTTTAAAATTGTGCTGTATACCATGATTTGCGTTGCCGCTGTAGGCATCGTGAGCAACCTTTATATATTTTCGTATTTAAATAAGATTATTATTCAAAAGGCCGCCGATATTGATGCCCTGTATTTAGACACCATAAAGCTGCAACTGGATTTCAGCATGGAAGAGCTGCACAACCTTGCCATGATTACCGCCAGCCACACCGCCACCAACCAAGCGATGCGCTATTCCGATTTAAGCTCGCTTTCTGCCAAACGCGCTTTGGTTGACGCGCAAAAAATCATATCCGAAAACGCCACATCCATCAGCGCCAGCAAATTTTTAAACCGCCTTATGGTGTTTAACAAAAACGGGCTTGTGCTGCAAAGCATTGCAAAGCCCAGCGGGCATCCCGCAGATTTTGACCGCGTTTGCAAAACACGCGCATATGCCGAGCGATACAATATGCGCGGCTTTGCGTATTTAGAGCCGTCTATTTCGCCAACGGGCGGCGAATGCTTAACGTATATAATTCCCGTGTTTGAAAAGCTGGGCACGGCCAATGAGGCCTTTGTATATATGGAGCTTTCGCCCCAGCTGTTTTACGAAACGCTTTCGCCCTATGCAAAGCTAAACACAATTTTTGTTGCCTCGCAAAATGGCGAGCGATTAACAACGCCAAAGCTTGCCGATAAAGATGTGGTGCAGCAGCTCGAGGCCGAGCAGCTGGTAAACGGCGCGCATTTTACGATAGAGCAAACCCAATACCGCATGATGTCGCGCCCGCTTGCAAACAGCGCTTTTTCGGTGCTGAACTGCATTAACACCTCTGCCATCACGCTAGACAATCGCAAAATGTCTTACACCGTGCTGGTGGTAATGTTCAGCGTGCTTTTGGTGGCACTGGGCATCCTTGTTATCAGCTCCAATTATATCACGCGCCCGCTAAAGCAGCTGGTGGCGCATATCCGCCGCATGGCGGAGAACGATTTTTCCTATAACCCCGATATTGAAAAAACGCAGGACGAAATCGGCGAGGTGGGCAAGGTAATCAACGAAATGTGCCTTTCGTTTAATCATTTATTGCACGAAACCGTAGAAGTGAGCGAGCAAAAGCGCAATATCGAGCTGGATTTATTGCAATCGCAGGTGAATCCGCATTTTCTATACAATACGCTGGATTCCATCCATTGGATGGCCGTGATACAAAAAAACCAGGGCATCAGCAATATTACGCGCAGCCTGTCCAATTTGCTGAAAAACATGGCAAAGGGCTTTTCGCAAAAGGTTAGCCTTGAGGAAGAATTAAAGCTTTTACAAGATTACGTGACCATTCAGTCCATTCGGTACATGGAAACCTTTGAGCTTGTGAACAATATTGACAAGCAGTTTTACAAGTATAGCATTGTTAAGCTTACCTTGCAGCCGCTGGTGGAAAACGCCATTTTTCACGGCATCGAGCCAACTGGGGTGTATGGCACCATCACGCTTGGCGCGCGCGATGAGGACGATTTTATCATCATCACCGTAGAGGACACCGGCGCGGGCATGCGCGAGGACGAAATACAAGCGCTGATGCAAAACGCGCGCGGCAAAGCGCGCAATTCCATGAGTGGCATCGGCGTTGCCAATGTGCATAACCGTTTATTAATGGTATATGGCCACCCCCGCGGCCTTACTATTGAAAGCGAAAAGGGCAAATACACGCGCGTGTCGGTAAAAATACGCAAGGAAACAAGCGACGAAATAAACGCCCCGCTGCCAAATGCACCCCTAGCCGAGGAGAGCGCCGCACAGGCAAAGCCAGAGCACCCGCCGCTTTAATCTTAAGCAAAATACGTGTGCACGCAGTTTTGCGCGCAAAGCGAAATTTGCATATAGCACGCTTTTGGCAAAGGCGAACACGCAAGTTCCAAGAAAGGACTGATATTTGCATGTATCAAGTTTTACTGGTAGATGATGAGCCTATTATCCTTTCCGGCATCAAATTTTTGATTGATTGGCCCCAAGAGGGCTGCGAGATTATGGGCACGGCGCGCAACGGGCAGCAAGCGCTTGATTTTATCGCCCAGCATCATCCAGACATTGTGGTGTGCGATATTACCATGCCGGTTTTGTCGGGCCTTGCGGTATTGCGCGCGCTTGCCGACAGCCCCGATGCGCCCGTATTTATTATGCTGACCAATCACAGCGACTTTACAATGGCGCAAGAAGCGCTGCGCCTGCGCGCGGTAGATTATGTGCTGAAAACGCAGCTTGAGGCCGAGCATTTGCAAAAATCGCTTGCGCTGGCAATCGCCAAATGCGAGGAGCAGCGCAAATTGGCACGCGTGCGCAAAGCCGATACTTTTATGCAGGCAAACCGCGCAAATGTATTGGGCGAGCAAATACGCACGCTTTTGTCCGGCAGAGAGGGCCCGTATTCTAAAGACGCGCTGGATGCTGTGCGTGCCGAGGGCGCGTTTACCGCTTATTTTATTGTGCAAATTATGATGGATTTTACAAGCGGAGAAGCCAGCGGCGCCGCGCAAAACCTAGACGAGCGCAAGCGCCTGTTTGACTGGGAGCGCGAGCTTGTGGAAAAGCTGGCGGGCAATGTGTTTTTTAATAGCGCTTTGTTTGACCCAGATTTGCATAATCAAAGCCTTACGCTGTATGTGTGGCAATTTACAAGCGGGCAGCAGCGCGCGGCCGTTTCGCAGTTTTTTACAAAGCTTGTCAGCGCCACCGCCAATATCACACAGCTTAAGCTGTCTATTTTGTCCACATCCATTTTTTCGGGCGAAGAGGCTTTTCCCGAAGCGTTTCGCCAATTAATTGCCATGCGCGAATATTATATGCACACAGGCACCGCGCAAATATACGGCGGCGAGGTGCCCGCGCTTACCTTTACGCCGCTGGATGTAAGCGATATTTGCAACAAGCTGGTGAGCGCGCTGCGCGCAAAGGATGTTGCGCTGTGCGCCGAGCTGTTTGATAAAGCGCATGGCGTGCTAAGTGAAGGCGCACATCGCTGGTCGGGCTATATCGCCGCATGCTCGGAGCTGTACAGCGTTACCGCCTCTGGCCTATCGCCTCTTTTGTCTGAGGCATCGCAGGTGGGCTTTTTTGCGGATTCAGCCGAAATGCTGCAAACCATTCGCCGTTTTCAAACGCGGCGCGAAGCGCTGCTGTGGCTTTCAGAGCTGCGCCGCCAAACACTGGTGCATTTAGAGCAATTAACCAGCGCGCGCAGCAATATTGCACAAAGCGCGCAGCAATATATCGTTGAACACGCCGATAAACGCATTATGCTACAGGATGTGGCGGATCATGTAAACATCTCGCCCAGCTATCTTCCCGCGCTGTTTAAAAAGGCCTATGGGCAAAATTTGGTGGATTTTATCAACCAAACCAAAGTGCAGCGCGCCTGCGAGCTAATTCGCGAGGGCAAGTATCGCATCTATGAAATTTCGTATATGCTCAGCTTTGAAAATGCGTATTATTTTACAAAGGTGTTTAAAAAGCATACCGGCTGCACCCCCACGGAATACCAGCGCCGCGAGCAAGGCCCCGCACAGTAAAGCCCCGCCCCGCAAAAGCCCCCCCACACAGAAAGGTGATTGATATGACAAAATGCAACATTTATAAGGCGCTATCCTGCGCGCATTTACCGCTTTTTCCCGAAAACGCAAAGGGCTATGTGCCGCGCGGCTGGGCCGCCGAGCAATTAACGGCGCTGCGCGTTGCAGGCGAAGCCGCGCTTGCCGCCCCCGCGCCAGACACGTGCTATTCGCTGTTTCGCCAACACGCCATTACTGGTAATCGCGTGGGCTATCAAACGCCCTATTATGCAAAACGCCAGCGCCTTGTGCTGTTCAGCCTGCTTGCGTGGCAAGAGCCAAGCAATGCCGCCTATGTACAAGCGCTGGAGGATACCATTTGGTCCGTTTGCTCCGAGCCGTACTGGTGCTTGCCCGCACATTTTTTGGTGGAGGAAAACGAGCCTTTGCCCTTGCAGGATTATGCCACACAAATTGACCTTTTTGCCGCAGAAACCGGCTTTGCGCTTGCAGAGATTTTGCAGCTTTGCGCGCATTTGCTTTCCCCCGTTATTCGCCAATTGATTGAAGACCAGCTTGAAGCGCGCATTTTTGCGCCGTTTTGTAATGCCGCGCGCTATTTTCGCTTTGAATGCATGACAAACAATTGGTCGGCAGTATGCGCGGGCGCAGTGGGCGCCGCCGCCATGTACTGCATACAAGATGGCGCGCGCCTTTCGTCTATTTTGCACCGCGCAATGTCTTGCATGCAGGTATATCTTTCGTCGTTTGGCGAGGATGGCGTTTGCGTGGAGGGTGTGGATTACTGGAGCTATGGCTTTGGCTTTTTTACCTGCTTTGCCGACCTTTTGTATAAACGCACAAACGGCGTTATCGATTTATTTGCAAATGCAAAGGTAGAGGCCATTGCGCGCAGCCAATCGCTGTTTTACATTGGCAAAGGCGGCACCATCAGCTTTTCAGACGGCGGCGAAGCCGGGCGATATCGCATGGGGCTTTCGTGCTATCTTGCGCGGCGCTATCCGGGCTCTGTGATTCCCGATATTGCCGTGGCGGCCCCTGTTTTGCAGGATACTTGCGCGCGCTATTGCCTTGCCCTGCGCGACTTTTTATGGTATGACGAAAACGCGGTTTTTGGCCTGCCAAAAGACGAAATGCGCTATGCGCAAAACGCAAAATGGTTTATTTTGCGGCGCAAAGCCGTATGCCTTGCGGCAAAAGGCGGGCATAATGGCGAAAGCCATAATCATAATGACGGCGGCTCGTTTTTTCTTGCCAAAAACGGCGTACAGCTTTTGTGCGATTTTGGCGCCGGCGAATACGATGCCAAATATTTTAGCGAGCAACGCTACGAGGTTTTTGTAAACGCCTCGCGCAGCCACAATGTGCCCATTATTAACGGGCTTTTGCAGGCGGCGGGCGCGGATTTTGCCTGCGCCAATGAAACTGCCAGCGAAAACGGCTTTTCGCTGGACGTAAACGGCTGCTACGCATGCAGCACACTTACGGCCTTTCATCGCGCATTTCACGTAGAGGCAGATGGCACAGTAACGCTGGCCGATCGCTTTGCCTTTTCTGCGCTGGGCGATGTTACCGAGGTGTTTGCAACGCTGGGCACCGTTACGCTTGGCAATGGCAAAGCGGTGTTTGCCCGAAACGGCGAAGCGCTTACGCTGCATTTTGACGCATCGGCGCTGACGCCCTCGCTGCACAGCGAAACGTTTGCTGGGCATCATGGCGAGGCCCTTACCGCCACGCTTTTACATCTTAGCGCAAAGCCCGCTTTGCAAACAGAGCTGCGCTTTACAATGCAAATGGCCGAAGCATAGCCCTGGCGCGCCAGCGCGGCGAAAAACAGGAGGAAAAAGCAATGCCCCACCGTTATTTTACCGAGGAAGTCAACGAAAACACAGCGGTGCTGCGCGGCGATGACGCGCGGCATCTTTCCCGCGTGATGCGCGCAAAGCAGGGCGAAGCCGTGATTTTGTGCGACGGAAAGGGCATTGATTACGCATGTACGGTATCGGCTTTTGACGCCGATGCCGTATTTTTGGCAGTAAATTCCTTTGCGCCCAGTGAATCGGAGGCCCGTGTGCGGGTTACAGTATATGTAGGATATCCAAAGCAAGAAAAGCTTGAATGGATTATTCAAAAGGCCACCGAGCTTGGCGCGGTGCGCATTGTGCCGTTTTTTAGTAAATTTTGCGTAGTAACGCCTAAAAAAGAGGAAGAAAAAAACCTGCGATACAACCGCATTGCGCGCGAAGCCGCAAAGCAAAGCGGCCGCGGCATCATCCCCACCGTTTCGATGCCCCTTACCTTTGACGCCATGCTGCGCGAAGCGGCAGAATGCGAAGCGGCATTTTTTTGTTACGAGGCCGGCGGCGAAAGCCTACATAGCCGGCTGCACGGCGTAAAAACCGTGTGTGTGATTACAGGCAGCGAGGGCGGCTTTGCCCCCGATGAGGCCATGCGCGCCGCAGCCGCAGGCTGCACAACCATTGGCCTCGGCAAACGCATTTTGCGCTGCGAAACAGCGCCCATTGCGGCGCTTGCGTCTGTGTTCACCTTGACCGGCGATTTACAATAGGCCTGCTTGATAACTCCGGTCTGTGTTATCAAGCAGACCCTAAAAAAGGAGTTTTGTAATTTGCCTAAGAAAATCATGCTTCTCGCGCTGTGCGCCATTATGGCGTGCGCAATGTTCACCGGCTGTTGGTGGGATAGCAGCAGCTCGTCGTCCTCGTCCATGATGCCCGGTTCTTCGTCCATGATGCCCGGCTCGTCTTCCATGATGGATGGTTCTTCGTCTATGATGGACGGCTCGTCCTCCATGATGCCCGGATCGTCTTCCATGATGCCCGGCTCGTCTTCCATGATGCCCGGCTCCACCTCGCACTCTATGTCATCCTCTGTTGTGGCTAATGCCACAACAGAGGATGAAAAATGGGCTTTGCGCGTGGTAAACGCCGCCAATCCCCTGCCCGAAAACTTTTCGGTCGATACCGCAGAAATCCGCGGCTATGATAACCGCACCTTTGATGCGCGCGCCGCAAAAGCACTTGAAGCCATGCTGGCAGACGCCGAAAGCGCGGGCAATAAGCTGTACTTAGTGTCTGCTTATCGAAGCATTTCGCGCCAAAAAGCCTTGTTTGAACGCAAAACAAATTTTTATAAAGAAAAAGGCCTTGCGCAAAACGAAGCCGAAGCCGAAGCCGCCAAATGGGTGGCGCGCCCCGGCACAAGCGAGCACAATCTGGGCCTTGCGGCAGACATTGTGTCGGCCGATTGGTATAAAACGCATAGCGATTTAACGCAGGATTTTGACCAAACGCCCGCTTTTGCCTGGCTGCGCGCGCACGCAGCGGATTATGGCTTTATCCTGCGCTATCCAAAAGGCAAAGAAAGCATAACAGGCGTTTTTTACGAGCCGTGGCATTATCGCTATGTAGGCAAAGCCTTTGCCGAAAGCATCACAAAATCCGAGCTGGCACTGGAGGAATTTCGCTTGCCAAGCAATCTCTAGCCGCACAGCGCAAGCGCTACACGATAAACCCGGCATTTTGCGCAAGGCAAATCAGCTGCATAGGCCAAATCCGGCTAAAGCATTATAGGTAAAGCGCGGGGAGCGCAAAGGGTTTCGTCCCTTTGCGCTCCCCGCGCTTTGTAAAATTTCTCGTACAATTTCGCAAAATTTCGCTTGCTCCAGCCCTTGACAATAAACGTTTTTATTGTTATAATAAACAAAATAAGTTTTTTAAATCGTTGTTATATATGGTTTTTGCACAAAACAACTGCTTAAACAGTACTTAGCCTTTTTGATCTGCTCAAGCCTCACCGTAAAACCGATGTTGGGGCGAGTAGTTCCTTTTTTCGCGATGTTGATATATTCTGTGTTTCTTCGGCAGCAAGAAATACTGTTAAGTTTTCAGGAATTTCATTGAGGCTGGCATTGGAGGCGTTCTCAAACATCTTTCAATAACGAAAGCGAGGGATGGCTATTAACAGGCCGTATATTCTGAAATCAGCAGGTGCTATCGTATTGCTGTATATCGTTTGTTCTGTTTGCAATTATTTTCTCTTTTTTCCGGGCATCAGCCCTTTCTCTGACAGGGTGCAACGGAATTTACTCATTCCCTTCTTTGCATTGAAGGGGATATGCGTAGCTTGCATTGGTCTGTTTTTTCGCAAACGATACAATCGGCAGCCCGCCCTCGATGCCCCTGGCACAAAAAGGTGGTTTATTGTTTTCGCCCTACTGCTGGCTTTAAGCTGCGTTTTGCATATACATGGTACATCGCATGAAATATTCTCCGCAATTACGGATTCTTTTAATATTTATAATAATTTGGGTAGATATTCTTTTTGGTCGCATTTGTGGGGACAGCTTTTTGAAGGCTTCCTTGTACTGAATATTCTGCTTTGCGAGGTAATCATTTTTGCACCGTTGCCCTTGCGCAGTAGGGCAAAGCAGTAAAAAGGCTATCAGCGGCATTAAGTACGATACAGAAAGCGTGGGGAGCGCGAAGGGTTTGGCCCTTTGTGCTCCTCGCGTTTTGTTATAAAATGGCAAAGTGCCATATAGCCCATTTGTACTAGCGCGCATTCTTATGCGCTTTTCCTCTTTTTATTTTGTAACCAATATGATACAATTATATTGCAAAAGCCAAGCCTGCTTTCTATAAAAGGCCTGTTTGCGTAAAAAACGCATCGTAAACGCGCAGGCTATGCCTTGTGCCGCAGCGCCACGCATTTAGCAAGGCACTGGTGCACAGCTTCCAAGAAAGGAATACGATTTTTTATGAATTACATAATTTTAACCGATTCTACCACCGATTTATCGCCCGCGCTTGTAAAGGAAATGGACGTTGTGGTTTTGCCGATGGTTTTTACCATTGATGGCGCAAGCTACCGTAACGACCCTGAGGAAAGCCAGCTGAGCTGCAAGGCATTTTACGATTTGCTGCGCGAGGAAAAAACCTCTACCACCAGCCAAATCACTGTGGCAGAATTTGAATCGGCGGTTAAGCCATATTTGCAAGACGGCGTGGACGTTTTATATCTCGCCTTTTCGTCTGGGCTTTCGGGCACATATAATTCTGCGCGTCTTGCGTTTGAAACCCTGCGCGAAAAATATCCCGAACGCAAATTGCTTTGTGTAGACACATTGGCCGCCAGCATGGGCGAGGGGCTTTTGGTATATTACGCCGCCATGCAGCGCAAGGCCGGCAAAAGCATCGACGCGGTTGCCGCGTGGGTGCGCGAAAACCGCCTGCGCTTATGCCACTGGTTTACCGTGGATGATTTGCACCATTTAAAACGCGGCGGGCGCGTGTCGGGCGCAGCGGCGCTGGTGGGCACCATGCTTGGCATCAAGCCTGTTTTGCACGTGGATGACGAGGGGCATTTAACCCCGATGGAAAAGGTGCGCGGGCGCAAAGCAAGCCTTGACGCATTGTGCAATCATATGCAGGATACCTGTGAAAACCCAAGCGAGCAAACCGTTTTTATCAGCCACGGCGATTGCCTTGCCGACGGTAAATATGTGGCAGACGAAGTAAAGCGCCGCTTTGGCGTTAAAAAGGTGTATATCAACAGCATCGGCCCCGTTATCGGCAGCCATTCTGGCCCTGGCACCATCGCGCTTTTCTTTTTGGGCAGCAAGCGATAAGCTTTGCCCCGCCGTTTCTTTATATAACGCAAAAGGAGGCTGCCTATGCAGCCTCCTTTTCTATTTGCTTTTTGCATCGCTTGCCTATTAAAAGCACCTTTTTATACGGGTGTGCTTTGCTCCAAAAGTGCTTCTTTCACCTCTAAAATGCTGCGCGCCGACATCGAAAGCGTATGGATGCCAAACTGCACATATTCGGCAGCGGTTGCAGGGTCAGCCGCGCTTTCGCCGCACACGCTGACGGGGATGCCCGCAATCTGGGCGCACGACACCGCCATGCGCATCAATTTGCGCACAGGCTGCGAATGGGTGGGATAATACGCTTCCACAAGCGGATTCACGCGGTCCACCGCGTGGGTATACTGCACAAGGTCGTTGGTGCCGATGCTAAAAAACGCGGCGTGCTGCGCCAGCTCGTGCGCCATTAGTGCGGCGGCAGGCGTTTCAATCATAATGCCCATCGGCACGTTTTCATTAAACAAAATGCCGCGCGCGCGCAAATTTTGTTTCACAGTTTCCACCACTTCCAGCGCGGCAAATAAATCCTCGGGCGTTGTTACCATGGGGAACATGATGCGCAAATCGCCCTTTGCGCCCGCGCGCAAAAGCGCCGCAAGCTGCGCCGAAAAAATGTCCTTTCGCGCAAGCGAAAACCGCAGGCCGCGCAAGCCCAGCGCAGGGTTTGGCTCGCTTTGCGAGGTAAGGCCCTCCACTTCCTTGTCTGCGCCGATATCAAAGGTGCGCACGGTTAACGGGCGCTTGCCCGCAGCCGCAAGGCAGGAAACATAAAAGAAATATTGCTCCTCCTCGCTTGGCACGCGCCCACCCATCAAAATAAATTCGCTGCGCAAAAGGCCTATTCCCTCTGCACCCGCCTCCACCGCCTTTTCGATATCCTCTGGCGAAGAGCAATTGGCATATAAGTTCACGCGTGTTCCGTTTTGGGTAACGCAAGGCACATCGCGCAAACGCTCCAGCATGCCTTTGCGCCGATTGGCCAAATGCATGGTATGCAAAAACCGTGTTTTGATGGCTTCATCCGGCTCGATAAACAGTTCTCCGCGCGTGCCGTCCAGCGCCGCCGAAAGGCCGTCGCAATCGCGCAGGGCTTCCTCGCCCGCCATCACAATAGCCGGAATGCCCATTGTGCGCGCAATAATGGCCGCATGCCCCTGTGCCGAGCCGTGGCTTGTTACAAAGCCCAAAATCATGCCTCTATCAACAGACACAATGTCGCTTGGGAAAATCTCGTCTGCCACCACAATGGCAGGGCTGCGCAGCTCCAGCTGCTCACGCGGGCGGCCATCTAAGATATTCACCACGCGGCGGCACGCATCGATGATATCGCTTGCGCGCTCGCGCAGATAGGCATCTTCAATGCTGCGAATGCGCGCGGCATAGATATCGGCTGCGCGTTCCACTGCGGCCGCGCCACCCGCGCCCGCCTCAATATAAGCCACAATTTCGCCAATTAGGCCCGCATCCTCCAGCATCACATGCTGAAACACCAAAATGTCTTTTTCTTCGTCTGTTGCCTTTTCGCACAAGGCCGAAAGCTCGTCGCGCGCAAGAATCATGGCCGCTTCAAACAGCGCCAGTTCGCGGCGCGGGTCAAGCACTACGCGGTTTAAGCCCGAATAGCTGCGGTTGATATGCTTAATAATGCCCATCGCAAGCCCGCCGGAAGCGCCGGTGCCCGTGATAAACCGCATACAATCACCCTTTCTTTTTCTTGTGCGTTCCATGCACCGCAATCGGCAGTGCCAAATATTTTTATATGCCGCGGTCAGTTGGCCGCGCTGGCTCTTGGCCGCGCCGGCGCATGCCGTTTTAATCAGCTGCTATAGCGGTTCATCGCCGTTTCGCATTCGTCCTGTATCATGTATTCCAGCGCGCCTTTGATATCGTCAAAGCGCGCGGCAATGGCCTTGTTTTCCGCGTCTGTAAAGCGCGATAGCACCCAATCGGCAAGGTCATATTCGGGATTGGGCTTTTCGCCCACGCCAATTTTAATGCGCAAAAAATCATCGCCAACATGTGCAATCAAGCTTTTTAGGCCGTTATGCCCACCCGCCGAGCCGTTTCGGCGGATGCGCAAGCGCCCGGGCACAAGCGAGATATCGTCATACAGCACAATAATATGCTTTGCATCCAGCTTGTAAAAATCGGCCGCCTTGCGCACGGCCTCGCCCGAAAGGTTCATAAAGGTTTGCGGCTTTATCAAAAGCAGCTTTTTCCCGTTTACTGTGCCGGTGCCATATAAAGCGTCAAACTTAATCTTATTCACGGTAATGCCAAACGCCTTTGCGCAAAAATCGAGTGCGCAAAACCCGATATTATGGCGCGTGCCCTCGTATTTTTTGCCCGGATTTCCGAGGCCTACTATCATATAATCCACTGTACTTTGCGTTTTAAAAATCATCTTACAATCCATTTCTTTTGCAAATTTACAGCATGTCGCGCATGCTGTATGGGGCCTTGCCAAACGCACAAAGCTTGCATGCGCAAGGCACAAACCTGGCGTGAAAATTTGTTTTTTGCGCTAAATGCTTTTATATACCATTAAACAAAAAGCGACGACACAGGCTTGTCGCTATATATGCGGGCAATGGCCTCGGCCAGCACGGGCGCCACTGTCAGCGTTTTGATGCGTGCAATCTGCTTTTCCGGAGGCAGGCAGATGGTGTCCAGCACAATCACTTCATCCAGCACGCTGTTTTCGATGCGCGCAATGGCAGGCCCCGAAAGCACGGCATGCGTTGCGCAGGCCACCACGCTTTTTGCGCCGCGCTCTTTCACAGCCGCCGCCGCATTGCACAGCGTGCCCGCCGTATCTATCATATCATCCACAATCAGCACATTGCGCCCTTGCACATCGCCGATAATGTTCATAATTTCCGACACATTCGCTTTTGGGCGGCGCTTGTCCACAATGGCAAGCGGCACGTCAAGGCGCTCGGCAAAGGTGCGCGCGCGGGACACGCTGCCCAAATCTGGGCTCATCACCACCACGTTTTCCCGATAGGCGGCAATGCGCTTTTCAAAATACGGCAAAAGAATGGGCGCGCCATACATATGATCTACCGGAACATCAAAAAAGCCCTGAATCTGCGAGGCGTGCAAATCCATCGTTAAAACGCGGTCTGCGCCCGCCGTCACGATTAAATCGGCCACCAGCTTTGCGGTAATCGGGTCGCGCGCTTTGCTTTTGCGGTCTTGCCGCGCATAGCCAAAATACGGTATCACCGCCGTGATGCGCCCTGCCGAAGCGCGGCGAAACGCATCCATCATAATCAAAAGCTCCATCAAATTGCGATTGACTGGCTCTGAGGTGCTTTGCACCACAAACACATCGCTGCCGCGCACCGATTCCTGAATATTCACCGAGATTTCGCCGTCGCTGAATAATCCAACCTCCGCTTTGCCCATCACCACGCCTAGACATTCCGCCATTGCCTTTGCCAGCTGCGGATTTGAATTGCCTGAAAAGATTTTAATGTCCTTGCCATGCAGATTCATTCCAACGCGCCTCCTGTATTATATTTTCAAGCATCGCGCACGCATATAAAATACTACCCTATCTTTAGTTTACATGAAAAATTCGGTTTTTCAAGGGCAAGTTCTGCATTATGCAGCAATAATGCAGAGAAAAAGTTTATTTTACTATAATTATGAGTAGCTTTTCGTTTTCAAATTTGTTATAATGATTTGTGCATTAAGACATAATATTTGTCAAAAAGTGCGCATCGAATGGTGTTTGGATACGAGTATTGCTTAGCAGCAACCACGCTTATGCGTGTTGGTGCGCGGCGTAAAAGTGCCGCATTCCTTTACGGAATGCGCTTTTACAGCGCGGCAAACGCATAAACGCGCAAAAGCCGCGGCGCATCGCGCAGCAAACACTGGATGCAGAATTTTGGAGGTAGATGAATTTGAGTCACAAGTACGTATACCTGTTTTCCGAGGGCAACGGAAAAATGAAGGAGCTGCTAGGCGGTAAGGGCGCTAACCTTGCCGAAATGAGTGGCCTGGGCATGCCTGTTCCGCAGGGCTTTACTGTAAGCACAGAGGCTTGCACGCAGTATTACGAGGACGGCCGCACCATTAATCCCGATATCCAAAACGAAATTTTGGAGTATATGGTTAAAATGGAAGGCATCACAGGCAAAAAATTTGGCGACCCGAAAAACCCGCTTTTGGTATCCGTTCGCTCGGGCGCGCGCGCTTCGATGCCCGGCATGATGGACACCATTTTAAATCTCGGCCTTAACGACGAAGTGGTGGAAGGGCTTGCCGCATTCACCAATAACGCGCGTTTCGCTTACGACAGCTACCGCCGCATTGTGCAAATGTTCAGCGACGTGGTTATGGAAATGAGCAAAACCGAGTTTGAAAAAATTATCGAAGAAGTTAAAACCGCTAAGGGCGTTAAAATGGACACCGAGCTTGACGCCGAAGACCTGAAAGGCCTTGTACAAAAGTTTAAGGCGCTTTACAAAAACAAAATGGGCGAGGATTTCCCCGTAGAGCCGAAAGAGCAGCTGATGGCCGCCATCAAAGCTGTGTTCCGTTCGTGGGACAACCCCCGTGCCAACACCTATCGCCGCATGAACGAAATCCCCTATTCTTGGGGCACTGCCGTAAACGTGCAAAGCATGGTGTTCGGCAATTCGGGCGATAATTCCGGCACAGGCGTTGCCTTTACACGCAATCCCGCCACGGGCGAAAAAGCGCTTTTTGGCGAATATTTAATCAACGCGCAGGGCGAAGACGTGGTGGCTGGTATCCGCACGCCGTCCCCCATCAGCCATTTGAAAGACCAAATGCCTGCTGTGTATCAGCAATTCGCCGACATTGCAAACAAGCTGGAAGTGCATTATCGCGACATGCAGGACATGGAATTTACCATCGAAAACGGCACGCTGTATATGCTGCAAACCCGTAACGGCAAGCGCACAGCAGCCGCCGCTTTAAAAATTGCGGTTGACCTTGTGGACGAAGGCATGATTACCGACGAAGAAGCCGTTTTGCGCGTTGAGCCAAAACAGCTGGACAGCCTTTTGCATCCGCAGTTTGACGGTGCCGCTTTAAAGAGCGCCACTGTAATTGGCAAGGGCCTTGCCGCTTCTCCGGGCGCTGCCTGCGGCCAAGTGGTGTTCTCGGCCGAGGATGCCACCGAGTGGCATGCCGCTGGCAAAAAAGTGATTTTGGTGCGTCTTGAAACCAGCCCCGAGGACATCGAGGGCATGGCCGTTGCACAGGGCATTCTTACCGTGCGCGGCGGTATGACAAGCCACGCCGCCGTTGTGGCGCGCGGCATGGGCACCTGCTGCGTTTCCGGCTGCGGCGAAATCGTGGTCAATTACGCCGAGAAAAAGTTTACCCTTTCGGGCCACGACTACAAAGAGGGCGACTTTATCTCCATCGACGGCTCCAACGGCAATATCTACGGCGAGGCTATTCCCTCGGTGGAAGCCACGATTTCCGGCGATTTTGACCGCTTTATGAAATGGGCCGACGCAAAGCGCGATTTAGAAGTATACACCAACGCAGACACCCCGCACGACGCACAAAAGGCGTCGGATTTCGGCGCGCAGGGCATTGGCCTTTGCCGCACCGAGCATATGTTCTTCGAGGCAAGCCGCATTAAAGCAATGCGCGAAATGATTGTGGCAAAAACCACTGCCGATCGCGAAAAAGCATTGGAAAAGCTTTTGCCCTATCAGCAAAGCGATTTCGAGGGCCTGTTTGCCGTAATGGGCGAGCGCCCCGTAACCATCCGCTTCCTCGATCCCCCGCTGCATGAGTTCCTGCCCACTAAGGAAGAGGACATCAAGGAGATTGCAGGCGAATTAAACATCACTGTGGACGAGCTGCACAATGTTATCGACTCGCTGCACGAGTTTAACCCCATGATGGGTCATCGCGGCTGCCGCTTGGCCGTTAGCTATCCCGAAATTGCCGCTATGCAAACAAAGGCCGTTATCCAAGCCGCGCTGAACGTCAGCAAAACATCCGGCAAGGCCATTGTGCCAAACATCATGATTCCGCTTGTGGGCGATTTAAAAGAGCTGCAATATGTAAAAGCCGTTGTGGTACAAACAGCCGATAAAATTATCGCCGATGCAAAATCCGACCTCAAATATGAAGTTGGCACCATGATTGAGATTCCGCGTGCTGCCCTGATTGCAGACGAAATCGCTACCGAGGCCGAGTTCTTCAGCTTCGGCACAAACGACCTCACGCAGATGACCTTTGGCTTCTCGCGCGACGACGCAGCGAAATTCCTGCAATTCTACTACGAAAGCCGCGTGTATGAATCCGACCCGTTTGCGCATTTAGACCAAAACGGCGTTGGCAAGCTGGTGGAAATGGCCACCACCCTCGGCCGCAAAACCCGCCCGAACCTGCACGTCGGCATCTGCGGCGAGCATGGCGGCGACCCCTCTTCCATCGAGTTCTGCCACCGTGCAGGCCTTGACTATGTGAGCTGCTCGCCCTTCCGCGTGCCCATCGCGCGCCTTGCAGCCGCACAGGCATCCATCAAATTCCCCCGCAAATAAACGATTTTAAAATGGCCATGTGGGCATAGAATGCCCACGGTCAAAACTTAATGCACCCGCCTTTGGCGGGTGCCAATAAAACAGCTTTCCTGTTTTATTAAAATCGATTATGCTGTGCGTTTTATTGCACATGCACTATTAAAACGATATGTAGCAGTTCATACAAACACCGCGCCCCGCGCGCTTTCTTTACCGAAAGTGCGCGGGGCGCGGTGTTTGTATGCTATTGCGCGGTTTATTTGCATGCAATTATTTTGCGATAAAAAAGCGGCTGCAACAAAGGTTGCAGCCGCTTATGTTTTATCGCTTTTTTGCCGGAGCAAGCGGCTTTGAAAGCGGCCATACACCCTCTGGATGCATTTCGCCAAACAGTGTGCCCGCGCAAACACGCACATTTTCGGGCGAGCTTGCAAAGGTTACAATAACATTCAGCGCGTTTTCGGGAATACTGAGTTCCTCGTAAGGCGTGTTGGTAATTAGGATAATCTTTTGCTTCGCCGTTTTGATAAAATCTGAAATCCAGCTTGTATTACAGCGTTTTCCGCGAATAAAATAATTGATAAACACGATGGTGTCGGCCTCTTGCGCAAAATCTATAATTTGCTGTTTGTCGCTTTCATCATAGGTGTAATCCGTTTCAAGGTAACGCACATTGTCGCCATAAAGCTGGCATTGCTCATATAGAATTCCCGAATGCCATTGCATGGTATTATAGTGCTTTACCTTTTGTTCCACCACCAAAATCTTTTCGCTGCGCGCTAATGGCAGCGCACTCGCCTCTTGCCTTGCAATCAACACAGAGCGCCGCGCCACCAAAGCCGCAAGCGCGCGGATGCCGGGCCGATTGATAACTGCTTGCGGTGATTCGTCGGTATCTTGCATGTGGCCAAAAAGGCCGTACTCGTATTTGGTTTGCAGCACGCGATACACCTTTTCGTCCAGCTCTTGCAAAGGGATGCGCCCATCGTCTACAAAAGCGCGAATGGCCGCAAACACCTCGTCCACAAGGCTTGTTTCGGCTTTCATCAACACCAAATCCGCGCCCGCCGCAAGCGACATCGCACAGGCATTGGCCACGCCGTAGGTTTTGGCAATCGCGCCCATCGTCATGCTGTCGGTGGCAATTACGCCCTCAAAGCCCATCTGCTCGCGCAATAGACCTGTTAAAATCTTCTTTGACACTGTAGCCATAAATTCCGTGTCCAATGCCGGAAACATGCTATGCGCTACCATAATAGAAGGCAGTAAATCCTGTTCAATCAGTTTTTTATACGGCAAAAGCTCGCGTTTTTGCAGTGTTTCATAATCTACATCAATGGTGGGCAGGCCAAAATGAGCATCTGAATCTGAATGCCCGCGCCCAGGAAAATGCTTGCCTGTTGCAATCATTTTGCCGTCCTTAAAGCCGCGGCAGCTGGCAATGGCATATTCGCTAACCTCATCAGCATTATCGGAATATGCACGCGTATAAATTTCAGGGTTTTTGGGCTCGGAATTGACATCCAACACCGGCGAATGAATCCAGTTAAAGCCCACAGCAAGGCTTTGCGCAGCCGTTGCGCGCGCTACCTCGTACGCAATATTAACATCGTTGGTCGCACGGATACCCATCGGTTTTGGAAAAATATTAACGCCGCCGAATGAAAAGTCCGCGCTGGTGCCGCCTTCTTGATCAAACGAAAAATGCAGCGGAATTGAATGTCTACGGCGGCGCGCGGCAGCTTGCAAGCTGTCGAGCACGGCTTTATATTCCGAAGCGCTTACACAAGGCGGCGAAGATTCATATTTACAGCCTGTTTTTTCAGCAAACGAAAAAGCCGCTTTTTCATTGCTCGGGTCCACATAGCTGCCAAACACACGCGTGTCGCAGGATAAACGCAGGCCGCCGCAATGATATTTTTCTACAAACGCAAAAATATGCCTTTGCGGCACAGTGCCCGCAAAGCCCAGTGTTAAAAGTGCGCCGATTTTTTCTTCTATGCTCATTTGCGCGACAAGGTTCTTTATAAACGGATTGTTTTTATTCATCGTAAAATTCATTCCTCAAAGCATTAATAAATATGCACTGCGCACAGCTATATTTCGCCGCACCTCGCTGTTTTCCGGCAGAGGGGGCAGGTTTTGATACGTATGTAAAAATGCATCATCCCCATATGCCGCATGCGCAAACAGCAGCGAAGGCATTTGCACGGGCCATGCATCAAAACATTCGATATCGTGCGCAAAAGGCCAAGTGCTTTTGCATTGTAAATATGGCAGTAAAAATGCAAAGCCTGCACGCAAGCTTTTTGTGTCGGACGTGTACTGCCAAAGATTGTTTTGTTCGGTTGAAGCAATCTGGCAAAGCGTTGCAAATAAGTCCAGTGTGAAGATGGAATATGCATAGGGCTTTGTGCGGGCAAGCTCGCGCGGGAAAGCGCCGTCCTCACGCATTTGGCGGCAAAGCAGCTCGCAAAATTGATTTTGGCAAATGGCCAACACTGTTTCATCGCGCGTAAAACGTGCAAAAGCCGCCAGCTGCACAAAATATGCCACACTGTGGTTATTTTCTTCGTTTTGCTCCGCAATGCCGTTTGGCGAGGTTTGCAGCCACATCATATATGCCGAAAACCATGCGCGTAGCGCCAAATACAGCCCATCATCCATATAAGCCGACGAACGCAAAGCCTCAACTGCAAACGGAATATCCACTAAATGCAGCGTGTCAATAATGCCAATACCACGCCCTTCGCACACACCGCGCACACCCTGTGCGTATTGCAAATGCGGGTGCATGCGTGTGTTTTCATCCACAAAAAATTCGCGCAATATGCGGCATGCCTTTTCGGCATACGCTGGAACGGCATAAATCTGATACGCCTGTGCCAAAAGCGCCACATCTGTGCGCATCGCACGCAAAAGCAAGCGGTGCGCTGCAAAAGCGAAAGGATTGCTTTCGCCGTCGCGCCGCAGATAAGGCAGGCCGTTTGGCGTTTTAGGATTTGGCCACCAATAATCGCCCTCGGAGCAAAAATCCTGTTTATCTGCATACGCAAATGGTGCTTTTACATCCGTGATGTGCCGACAAGGGTGCGCCAGCGCGGCCTTTAGCAATTGTTCGTTTATTGGCGGGATACAATCAACCGGCTGTTTCATAGCGTATTCGAATCATTTGCCACGCCCATAAACCGCAGCAAATTATCATGGTAAAGCTTTGGCGCCACGCGTTCAAAAATGCCCATTTCTTCAAGAATCGCTTTATCGCGCGTAAGAATACTTTGCGTGTATTCTCCGCTATAATCGCCCGCGCAGCCATCCGTGCCGAAAATGACATAATCCTCCGGCGAATAATCAAACCCAAACAGCTGTGTTAATGCGTCGCGTCGCCGTGCAGGCGGCGTGCCCGGTGCGATATCAATATACATTTGTGTTTTACTGTTGGGATATTTCCCTTTTGAATTTTCAAATTTGCCAAAAAGCGCAATACACTCTTCGCACCAGGGCCATGAAACATGCGCCAGACAAAAACGCAGCCCTTCTATAGAAAAAAGCGCATCAAATTCTCCCGGGCGGTTATAGCGTGTTGAAGAATTGCGTCCATCATATAAAATGCCTGTGTGAAACAAAAGCGGCTTATTGTGCAGCGCAATGCGTTCAAACACGCGCATTGCCTTGTCATCGCCTGGATAAAAGCGATTGCAAACCACTTTAAAGCCCGCCACGCCACGCTGCACGGCGTATTCCACCTGTGTTAGCGCGTCGTGTTCCATCGGATCGATAAAATAAAACGGAAAAAGCCCCTTCGCTTCTTCGGTTACTGCAAAAAGGCTGTCTAAGCGCTCTTTTGTGGTAGCTGTGCTGGGATAATGATATAGCGAAGCCGGCTTTTTAGAGATCAGCAGTGCGCCGCTCAGGCCCACCGCTTGCAGCCGCTGCAAAAACTGTGCGTTATCCACGGGAATATCGGTTACGTGCACATGTCCGTCAAAAATTTTCATTGCCTTTTTCCTTTCTGTCATCCCTTAATGCCGCTTACCGCGATTCCGGAAATGATTTGTTTTTGTCCGATGGCAAACAGCACCATCATGGGCGCTGTAGAAAGCACGCTTGCCGCCATCAGCAGATTGTTTTTAGTAGAATACTGTCCTTGCAGCGTAGCCATCGCCACTGACAGCACGCGCTTGCTCTCGCCGGTTGTGACAATCAGCGGCCACACAAGGTCATTCCACGCGCCAAGCACACTAAAAATACTCAGTGCAATAATGGCGTTTTTGCACAGCGGCAGCATAATGCTCCAAAATGTGCGCAAGTACGAGCATCCGTCAATTTTTGCCGAATCTTCCAGTTCATTTGGCAATGTTTTAAAATACTGCCGCAAAAAAAACGTTGAGTATACGCTGAATAGCCCTGGTACAATTAGCGCCGCAAAGGTATCCAGCCAGCCCAAGTTTTTTACCAATAAAAATTTGGGAATCAGTGTCATTTGCCCTGGCACCATAAATACGGTTAGCAAGCAAAAAAACAAAATGTCTCTACCGGGAAAATGCATGCGCGCAAATGCGTAAGCTGCAAGCGACGCCAATATAATTTGCCCCACCGTAATACAAACGGCCACCAAAATGGTGTTTTTATAAAACAGCGCGAAATTCATTTTTTCCAAAACGGTTTGATAATTTGCAAAGCTCAGCGTTTCTGGCAGCCATGCGATGGGCAGCTTAAAGGTTTCCTGAAAGGTTTTAAACGAGGTGCACACCATCCAGAAAAACGGCAAAATCATAATGCCCGCACCCAAAAGCAAAATGCAATAATCAAACAGCATGGACGGGCTGAAGCGAAATCGTTTATTTTGCAGCGTCATAATTGTGTTCATTCCTTTCTGACGGCTCTTAATCATAATACACCCATTTTTTTTGCAGGGCAAACTGTATAATTGTGACTACAAGAATTAATCCAAACAGCACCACCGCCTGCGCGGAGGCCACGCCCATTTTCATTAAGGTAAATGCATTTTCAAAAATTCCATACACCAGCGATTTGCTGGCATCTACCACAGCGCCGCCCAACATTTGCCCGCCGGCTGCAAACATAAACACTATGTCAAACACTTTTAACGCGCCCATTACCGACATTGTCAAAAGGAAAAAAAGCGTAGGCGTTAAAATTGGCAGCGTAATTTTCCAAAAAATATTGCGGCCGTTTGCGCCGTCGAGCTTTGCGGCTTCTATCAGCTGCTCGGGAATATTTTGCATACCAGATAAAATGAACACCATATTATAGCCGATGCTACCCCAAATGCTAACCATGATGATCGCAGGCATAATAAAATTGGGGTCGCCCAGCCACGAGGGCTGTGGCAAACCAATGCTGCCTAAAAACAAATTGATTAAGCCATATTCGCTATTAAATATCCAGCGCCATACAATGGCAACAGCAGCCGCCATTGTGACATTGGGCAGATAATAAATAACGCGAAAAATGCCCTTGCCCACAATTTTTTTATTCAGTATATTGGCTAAAAATACGGCCAGTATCATTCCCAGCGGCACCGTGCCCAGCGTGTAATACAGGGTATTGCTTAGTGGCTGCAAAAGCGTGGCATCTTTAAAAATATCCACAAAATTATCAAAGCCGATAAAAATTTTTTCTCCAAGCCCATCCCAATTCATGAGCGATAGATAAAAGGAATACAAGATAGGCACAATCGAAAAAATCACCGTGCCGATTACAATCGGCGCCACAAATAAATAGCCGTTGATTGCCTCGGCGCGCTTGCTTGCATTATATCTGCGCTTATTTGCTATTGGCTCTTTGCGCATCATAACAAAATCCATTCCTTTCTGGGAAATTGGGCCGTTTCGGCAAAGCCGAATGCGCGTCGCTTTGATGCGCAAGGCACAAAATCCAGCGTGAAAGCAATTGCTTCACGCTAACCGTTCTTTTGTAGGCGGTAAGGTAACGAAATATTCCGCCATCTTTGTGCGAATAGCGCCGGAGTGCGCCCAAATGCAAAGCTTTTCGGCCCGCTATTTTGTACGCACCCCGGCGGTGTTTTATTTTGTCAGCTTGGCAATTTCTTCATTCATTAGTTTTTCGGCATCGGCTAAAGCGGTTTTAACATCTTTTGTGCCGTCCCAAACTTTCACGATTTCATCTGAGTAAAATTTACGCACAGAGTTGTTGTTGCCCTTGAAAGGAGGCAAAACCATGCCGTATTTAGACGCATCTACAAACGCCTTGGTGTTCAACGTTGCGGGGAAGTTTTCCAGCCATTTTTTATCTGCGCCGGAAAAGGCGGGAATAACCACTTCGGCCATTGCTTCCTGTGCTTCCTGTGTGGCGCAAAATTCAAGGAAAAGCTTGGTTTCTTCGGGATGCTTTGTGGAGGCTGCGCCCGCAAAACCCAAGCCGCTGATAACGCAAGCCTGCTTTGCTTTTTTCGGCAATGGTGCAATGCCCAAATTGTCGCCAAGCACCTCTGCATAATCCTTTACCGACCAAGAGCCACCAGAAATCATTGCAATTTTTCCCGCAAGAAACATTGTGTCGGGCGGGTTTTCGGTCATTTCAACGTTTGTGGGCGACACCTTATGTACGCTAATCATATCATACAGAAATTGAATTGCCTCTGCAGTTTCGGGGCTGTTTACTTTTACAGAGCCATCCGCGCCGGCCAGCGCGCCATTGTTTTGCAAGATGAAGTTGTTCATGCAGCCCTGCCCCGATGTGGTGGCGGGGAAGCCAAATGTCTCACCGGGCACCGTCAGCTTTTTGGCAGCCTCTAAAAATTCATCCCATGTCCAGTTATCGCTGGGATAAGCGACCTTCGCTTTATCGAACAGCGCTTTATTATAATAAATACCAATGGTGCTGTAATCCTTCGGCACAGCCATCAACTTGCCGTCCACGGTGAAAATCCCAGCCAGTGCAGCGGGGAAATTTGCAACATCAATGGCTTTTGCATCTACCGACGGCTGCAAATCCATAATCAGATTTGCCGATACAAATTCCGGCAATCTGTCGTTCATCCAAAACACATCTGGGCCCACGCCCGACGGTAAAGCCGTTTGCAGCTTTGTCCAATATTGGCCCCAGGGAACGATTGTGGGCACTACGGTGATATGCGGGTTTTTTGCTTCAAATAACTGCACAATTTTGTCCATGCTGTCTTTTTGAATCTCATCCCAATAATAGAAATTCAATTCCACTGGTTCTTTCTTTTCTGCAAGCGCGCTTGGGGCGGACGGTGCTTGTACTTCGGAGGCCGGCGCTTTCTGTGCGCAGGCGGCAAAAATACCGATGCTTAAGAGTGCTGCTGTTAAAAGTGCTACTAACTTTTTCATGACTGTCCTCCTGTTTTTATTGATAACGAATTTAAAGCCGCATGCCAAAATTCGTTCATCATCTTGTTTGCATACCCTTTTCTTTATTCTACTACAATTTACTTGCTTATTTCTTGCCTAAATTTTTCCACATAAATTACTGTATTTTCCAGTCTTGACTGCTCGGCACAGTATGCCATGATATGGCTTTCTACCGAATGCGTAATGCTGGAGCGCACACTTTCTTGGCCGTTATCTTGCGTAAGCTGCTGCAAAAATTCCTTCATTAATCCAAAATCACCGCCGCCGTGCGCCCCATTGGTAATTTCAGGGGTAACGATTTCACTGATGTTTTGATCAAGCGGGCTGCTGGAAAAATAGGTAATTTCAATTTTATTGCGCCCATCATCACAGCGCAATTCGCCGTTTTCGCACATGATTTTTAATGTACGGCACATTTTATTGGTAAAGCCACTTAAATTAAAAGTTGCCGTAACCCCGTTTTTAAATTCAATAATGCTCGTTTGATGATCGCACACATCATTGTCGCAACGATACACACATCGTCCAAACGGGCTTGTTTGCAGCGCTGTTTTAATGCTTTGCTCGCTTTGCTCATGCGACACCACGCTGGCAGGCCAGCCCCCCGCTACGGGCAAATACATTTTTTCGGCGTCAAATCTGCAAGTATCACGCACGGTGCAATTGCAGCAATATGCTGTACTGCCCTGTGGTGCGTTTTTTTCAGTAAAATAGGTAAGCGCGCCGAACGAGCTGATTTTCTCGCATTCGCTATCTACCAACCAATATAAGATGTCCATATCATGGCAAGATTTTTGCATAATGATGGGGCTGCTTTCCGTGGACGAGCGCCAATTTCCGCGCACAAAAGAATGTGCCATGTGGAAATTGCCGATGTTTTCATTATGCTGAATCGTCACGATGCGTCCCAGTTTACCGTTATTTAAAATATTTTTAATTGCGCCGAAAAACGGGGTATAGCGCAGCACGTGACACACCACCACTTTGCGATTCAGTTTGCGCGCAAGCATTTCAATTTCAATGGTTTCTTTTGGGTTTGGCGAAACAGGCTTTTCTAATAAAACATCATAGCCCAGCTTTAGTGCTGCAATGCACTGCGTGTAATGATCTGTATCCATTGAAGCGATGATCACTGCGTTTGCAATTTTACCACATGCAAAAAAGTCTTCCACGCAGGCAAACACCTTCGTGTCATCCAAATGATACAGCGCTTGGGCTGTTGCGCGCCGTTGCGCATCGGGCTCCACCAACGCGCATAGCGTAGTGTCTTTATTTTCTGCAACATAATTTGCATAGATCGTGCCGCGTTGTCCTGCCCCGATTAATGCCACTGTTTTCATGGTATTTATCCATCCTTTCGGGTCTTAGTTTATTTGCTAAATTGCAGTGCCGCTTGTTTTGCACTGGTTTATTTGCGCAACATTGCATTAATGTTACGCAACTGTTTACTTGTATTGTAACATTTAGTATTTGAAATGTAAAGTGTTTTTTAAATTATTTATGAAAAACTTGACTTGTTTGTTGAAATATATTATAGTTATGTTGTTACGTTGTTGCGTAAATACTGTTTAACCCTGTATTTATTTTGATATGTGTGCAGAATTTTTTTGCGCTAGCTTTACGCAAATATTTTGCGCACACGTTCAGCTGCTTACAATAAATAAAACTTTGTGCATATGCACATTTATAAAAGGAAAGGATTTGTCGTTTTATGAGCAATATTCGTGATGTGGCAAAATTAGCCGGTGTATCCACTGCAACGGTTTCTCGCGTATTGAACAACATTACCACCTACAAAATAACCGCGGCTACTAAAGCCGGCGTGCTAGATGCCGCCATGCAGCTCGGCTACAGTATTGAAAAAAAGCCCACGCATGCTCCGCTAAAGGTAGGATGCGTACTTTGCGTTACCAAAAACAAATACACCGACAGCTATTTCACCTCCATCCTCAGCGGAATTGAAGAACAATTGAAGGCAGAAGGGCTTTCGCTTGCTTTTTTGAAAACATTGGATGAGCTGACAGATGAATACGAGCTATACAACACCTTTACCAAAGAATTGAGCAGCGTGATTTTAATGGAAACGCTGAACGACGAAACGTACGCCTTTATCAAAAGCAACGTGCGCCATTTGGTTGGCATTGATATTGAGCGCGATGATATCGACAATATCGGTTACGACCATTTCAAAGCCGCCGCACAAATAACCACCTATTTGATTAAGCAAGGGCATACAAAAATTGCTTTTGTCAGCGGTAGCGGCGAGGGTGGAGATGTAAAAAAAACACGGCGCTACGCCGGCTTTGCCGCAACGATGGCGCAGCATGGTCTTGCAGTAAATCCCGCATGGATTGCGGACTGTCAATGGAACGACACCTTGTGTATCGAACAAGTGAAACAAATGGCCGCGTTGCCCGATCGGCCAAGCGCCATTTTTGCCGGCAGCGATTTTATGGCAATGGCGGCATTGTCAGCATTATACAGCATTAACGTTAATGTGCCTTCTCAAATGGCTGTGATGGGTTTATCGGATATCGAACTTTCTAAATACTCTAATCCTCCGCTGTCCACCGTGCACATTCCCGCTAAAGAAATCGGTATGCTAGCAGTGAAAACCATTTTAGAGCGCATGCGCGGCGACACTTCGCCTCCAAAGCATATATTACTGCAAAGCGCTTTGGTCATCCGTGATTCCACCTAAATTAACACACCGCGCCCCGCGTGCTTTCACTAAAGAAAGCGCGCGGGGCGCGGTGTTTGTATGCTATTGCGCGGTTTATTTGCATGCAATTATTTTGCGATACAAAAGCGGCTGCAACAAAGGTTGCAGCCGCTTATGTTTTATCGCTTTTTTGCCGGAGCAAGCGGCTTTGAAAGCGGCCATACACCCTCTGGATGCATTTCGCCAAACAGTGTGCCCGCGCAAACGCACATTTACTGCATATGCCCTTTTTCGTCCTGCGCTTTAATGGCGCGCGACGAAACCACCAAAAGCAAAATGCACGTATAAATGCCGATATTTAAAATAAAGGGTAAGCGCATGTTGATTTCAGATAGCTTGCCGATAATCGCGCCAAAGGGCGCTGTGAATGCCAGCGTTATTACAAACATTAAGCCCAGTGTGCGTGCGCGCTCCTCCTCGCTGACAAAAATGGTCATCAGCGAATCCTGACGCGGGATAAATAGCGCCCATGAAAATGCATCCAGCAAAACATACACCAGCAATAGCCAAAGCGACGCGCCTGTGGCCACCACCAGCACTACATTGGCCGCTAAATACATGCCCGCACCCGCCAGCATAATGGGGCGGTAGCGCATACGGTTCACCTTATGCTGCACCGTAAAAATAAACAGCAACATCACAGCGGCGCGCGCCATCGGAAAAAACGCCACAAGCTGCTCGGAAATGCCCAGCGAACGCGTGATATAAAGCCCAAAAAAATTGCCCGTTACCATGCCGCTAATGCTTAACAAAATTTTTAAGCAAAGCACCATCAGCGTGGCTTTGTTTTGCCAAAGCGTTACAAAAATGTGGCGATAGCCTTTAAACATCGTTAGCATCGACATGTGCTTTGTTTCAGCAAGGCGCTGTTTGCCGCGCTCGGTTTCGGTGCAGCAGGTAAACAAAATCACAAATTTTGTGGTCATCATCAAAAAAGTGATAAAAAACAAAATACGCACGGCGCTTACTACATCAAAATACCCCATCAAAAGGCCCGATAACGGCGCAAAAAACACCGACAAAAGCCCCGACACGGATATCCATGTATACACGTCCACCAGTTTTTTTTGCTCGCAATCCTCCACCAAAAGGCAAGACCATGCATTATCTGTTACCTGCCACATGCTATTAAACACAATTGCGGCAAAAAACCACCAAAAATTTTGCGCAAACATCCATATCAGCGCAGGGATGGACCATGAAATGCAATCAAATAAAAAAGTGGTGCGCCGCCGCCCCAACTTGTCGGTAATAATGCCGCCAAACAGCGCCCCAAACATCTGAAAAAACGTGCCAAACATGGCAATCAGCCCGATTTTATAATCCGTCAAGCCCAGCGCCGCCATGTAAATGCCCATATAGGGCATGTACAAATTAAACGGTATGCCCCATAGCGGCTCTGTTAACACGCAAATGCGTGGATTGCCTTTCAAATCCGCCAACACAGCAAAAAGCGGATGCCTGCACAGCAGGATTTTCAGTTTATTCATGCGTTTTGTTTTCCTCTGTTTCTAAGCGTACCGATGGATTATTCAGCGCTACACATTTGTTTTTTATTGCATGTTGCATGGCAACATTTTCCCCTGCAACGCGCGCTTAACGCGCGTTATATTATCCCAATGGCCTTGCCGATGGCCACGCTTGCTTCAAACTCCGGCAAGGCGGTAAGATATACCGTAATGCCCTGCTCGCGCGCTTTTGCCAGCGCATCTTCGCTGAGCACCGCATCGTGGCAAAGCACAATGCACGCGCAATCTGCAAGCGACGATACAGCGACAGAATTTACACTGCCCATCACCGTGCACCACGCATTGCCCTCGCCCGCGCGGCCCATTGCCCACGAAAGTAAATCGCCACAAAACACACCGTTTACCTCGCGCGCCTCGGCCTCGTTTGCCGTGGTAAAGCCGCAAGCTTTTGCCATTTCATTTGTATTTAACATTTGTTATGTCCCCTTTCCCAGCGCCGCGAGCACCGCTTCCATTCGTTGGCGCATGAGCACCACGCAATCCTCTACCTCGGCTTTGCCGCGCACCACATCTTCGGCTAGGCTTTGGCACGAGGGCGCGCCACAGCTGCCGCAATCAAGGCCGGGCAGGCTTTGCAAAATTGTTTCCATTTGCGCATAGCGCGCAAAGCTTTCGTGCTTGTTTTGGCCAAGCTCCATTACAGGCTCATACACAAGGTCGGTATCCCAAAGCATTTCAGGGGGGATGCTGCCCGTTAAATGGTTTTTGCTTACAGGGATATAGCGGCGCAGCTTTTTGATTTTTGCTTTTGATATATAAGGGTTTTCCACCTGCAAAACACCGCCCACGCAGCCGCCTGCGCAGGCGTTTAGCTCCACAAATTCCAAGTCGGGAAACTTTTTATCCTCTAAATCCTCTAAAACCCGAATCACGTTTTCGATGCCGTCGGCGGCAAGATAGCTATCGGTCGACACTAGGCCCGCGCATTCGCCGCCGCTTTCGCCCCAGCCAAGCCCGATGCGCCCCGATGTGGACAAATAATCCACATTGTCTGCACGCTTCATGGCCGAAAGTAAGCGCGGATAAATTTCTTTAATGGCAATGGCCGCGTCTACGCTGCTTTTGCTGGAGCCGATGGGCATTTTTGTTGCCGTAACCTTTGCAGGGCACGGCGACAAAAAAATGCAGCCAATTTGTTCTTCCGGCAGGCCTGTTTTGCGCACAGCGTCTGCCTTTGCCATGCGCGCCGCCAGCTCCATAGGCGACACCAGCGGCAGCACATGCTCAATCAATTCCGGAAAGCGCACGCGAATCAGCCGCGTTACCGCAGGGCACGCAGACGAAATCACAGGGCGCGCAATGCCTTGCGTTTGCAAAAGCCGCCGCGTAGCATCGCTAACAAGTTCTGCTGCCTTTGCCACTTCAAAAACCGAATCAAACCCAACGTCCAAAAGCGCCGATAGCACCGCGTCGCGATCCTCTAAATTGTTAAATTGGCCGTAGAGCGAGGGCGGCGGCAGCGCAATTTTATACGCATATTGTTCCAGCACCGAAAACGGATCGTATGTAGCAATTTTTGCATGGTGCGGGCAAATGCGAATGCATTCGCCGCAATCAATGCAGCGTTCCTTAATAATATGCGCGCGCGAATCCCGCACACGGATTGCCTCGGTGGGGCATCGTTTAATGCAATTGATGCAGCCTTTGCACAAATCTTTATTGAGCGTAACGGAATGAAAAAAGTCCTTCATGCGGACAAACCCTCCTTATCAAGCCGCTTTATCAAAGCCGCTTGCTAATTAGTTCCCTTTTAAAAATCCACTTCCATCTCCACCGTGGTGCCCACGCCAACCGTGGATTTGATATCAAAGCGATCGGCATATTTTTTCATATTCGGCAAGCCCATGCCCGCCCCAAAACCCAGCGAACGCACCTCGTCGGGCGCGGTGGACCAGCCCTCGCTCATGGCAAGGGCGATATCGGGGATGCCGGGGCCGTCATCTTCCAGCAGCATATTGACCATATTGTCGGTGACATCGATGCGAATGCGCCCGCCGTGCGCATGAATTGCCAAATTGATTTCGCCCTCGTAAAGCGCGATAGCCACATTGCGCACAGCCGCAGTGGGCACGCCCAAACGCTTGAGCCGCGCCTTCATATCGGCGCTGGCTTCACCCGCGCGCGTAAAATCATCGCCCGGTACGGTATATTCTAAATGAATGGGTTCCATGCTATAACCTCATTTTCTTGTAATTTTACAGCCTTGTGCCAAACGGCATGTGTGCGCTAGTGCAAACGGGCGCACGATTCGCCGGCACATGCTTTTGGCCGCATGCAAAGGCAGCTACCGCCCGCCATGCAACCCGTTTTGATACAAAATGCCGCACGATGTAAACATCGGCAGCTTTGTTGCCAGCACGGCAATGCCGATGCTTTCCGCCAGCGCAAGCAAGGCTTCATCGGGGCGTTTGCCACGCACAAACACCACGCAATGCATATCCATCATATCCGCTGTGCGCACCACCTGCGGATTATTCAGCCCCGTTAAAAGCACCGCCTGATCCTTTACATAGGCCAGCACGTCGCTCATCATATCGCTGCCGCAGGCCGTGTATACCTCATGCGATAAATCGGCCTTTGGCGTTAAAAGCTCGGCATCCAGCAAGGTCATAATTTCGCTAATTTTCATTACAATACTTCCTTTCTAAGGGGAATTGCGCTAGTTTTGCCCGTAAGGGCAAATGGCCGCTTTGCGTTTTGCGGCCAAAGCGCAAAACCCAAAGGGAAAGCCGTGGCTTTCACTTTTTATCTGTCTGCTTTTCAGTATATAGGTTATTGTAAAAACAAGCAAGTGCCCGAATGTGAATTTTCATCGTCATTTTGCATAGTTTTTATTATAAAATTTCTATGTTTTTATTAGTGGGCAAAAATGATTTATTTGTCGTTTTTTAAGCGCTGATCTGCTATACTTAGAAACGTATAAATATTGTTATATATTTATCAGCTAAAGGCTACAGAAACAGGAGGATTTTTTATGAGGCGCTTTTCCACCGTGCCCTTTGCCGGCACAAAAGAACAAGAAGCCCAGCTGAAAGCTTGGCTCCTCGCACACAAAGCAGAGCCGGGCGTTGCGATGCCAGCTTTGCAGAAGGCACAGGAAATTTACGGTTATCTGCCCATTGAGGTGCAGCGAATCGTGGCGAATGATTTAGGCCGTCCACTTGCCGAAATCTATGGAATTTCCACGTTTTATTCGCAGTTTACGCTTTGCCCGAAGGGCGAATACAAAATCTCGGTTTGCCTCGGCACTGCGTGCTATGTAAAAGGCAGCGGCAAAATTTACGATGATTTGCAAACAAAGCTAAAAATTGGCGGCGGCGAATGCACGCCCGACGGCAAATTTAGCTTAGACGCATGCCGCTGTATCGGCGCATGCGGCCTTGCCCCTGTGCTTACAATTAACGAAGATGTTTACGGGCGTCTGACCGGCGACGAGCTGGACGAAATCCTTGCAAAATACGCGTAAGACATGATGCAAGAATTAAGCATGAATGTGCTTGACATCGCCGAAAATTCGGTGGCGGCAGGCGCAAAGCTGATTTGCATTACCCTCGCGGCCGACACCGCGCAAAAGCGCCTGACGCTTACCATAGCCGACGACGGCTGCGGCATGAGCGCAGACACCCTTGCCCGCGTGACCGATCCGTTCTGCACTGGGCGCAAAACCCGCAAGGTGGGGCTGGGCCTGCCGTTTTTAAAAATGGCGGCCGAGATGACCGATGGCACCTTTGCCATTGAATCTGCGCCGGGCGTGGGCACCACGGTGACGGCCACGTTTACGTTGGGGCATATCGACCTTGCACCCATTGGGGCGCTGGGCGAAACCATTGCCGCGCTTTTGCAATGCAACCCCGATATTGATTTTACGTTTATCGTGCGGGCCGACAAGGCAGAGTTTTGTGCCGACACGCGCGAATTGCGCGAGATACTCGGCGGCGTTTCCTTTGCCGAGCCCGAGGTGGCCGTATGGCTGCGCGAATATCTGGAAGAGCACTCAAACGAAATATTGAAAAGGAGTATTGTCCTATGAAAAGCTTAGAAGAACTTGCCGCAATCCGCGACAAAATGCGCCAAACCGTGGACACGCGCGAAGCCGCGCATGATTCCGTGCGCGTAGTAGTGGGCATGGCCACCTGCGGCATCGCTGCCGGCGCACGCCCTGTGCTGAATGCGTTTACCGAGGAAGTTGCCCGCCGTGAGGTTTCGGGCGTGCTGGTTACACAAACGGGCTGCATTGGCATTTGCCAATACGAGCCGGTTGTTGAGGTGTTTGTGCCCGGCAAAGAGAAGGTTACTTATGTGAAAATGACGGCCGATAAAGCGCGGCGCGTGGTTGCCGAGCACTTAATCGGCGGCGCACCTGTTGCGGAATTTACCATCGGCGCAAGATAAGGGAGGAAGACGGAATGTTTAGAAGCCATGTAATGATTTGCGGCGGCACGGGCTGCACCTCCTCGGGCAGCGATAAAATCCACGCCGCGTTTGAGCGCGAGATTATCTCTGCCGGCCTTGAAGCGGAAGTAAAGGTTATCCGCACAGGCTGCTTTGGCCTTTGCGCGTTAGGCCCCATCGTGGTAATTTACCCCGAAGGCAGCTTTTACAGCATGGTCAAGGAGGAAGACGTTTGCGAAATCGTGAAGGAGCATCTTTTAAAGGGCCGCCCCGTCACGCGCCTTTTGTATGACGAAACCGTACAGGAAGACGGCATCGTAAAAAGCCTTGACGACACCGCATTTTACAAAAAGCAAATGCGTATCGCGCTGCGTAACTGCGGCGTAATCAACCCCGAAAACATCGACGAATACATCGCATTCGACGGCTATCGTGCGCTTGGCAAGGTTGTTACCGAGATGAAGCCGCAGGATGTTATTGATTGCATTTTAGATTCCGGCCTGCGCGGGCGCGGCGGCGGCGGCTTCCCCACTGGCTTAAAGTGGAAGCTGGCAGCCGGCAACGAAAGCGACCAAAAATATGTATGCTGCAACGCCGACGAGGGCGACCCCGGCGCATTCATGGATCGCTCGGTTTTAGAGGGCGACCCGCATGTGGTGCTGGAGGCTATGGCGATTGCCGCTTATGCCATTGGCGCTTCTAAGGGCTATGTGTATATCCGCGCAGAATATCCCATCGCGGTAAATCGCTTAGAAATTGCCATTAACCAAGCGCGCGAATATGGCCTTTTGGGCGACAATATTTTTGAAAGCGGCTTTAATTTCGATGTAGAAATCAAGCTTGGCGCCGGCGCGTTTGTGTGCGGCGAAGAAACCGCTTTGATGACCTCTATTGAAGGCAAGCGCGGCGAGCCGCGCCCGCGCCCGCCTTTCCCTGCGCAAAAGGGCCTTTTTGGCAAACCCACTATCTTAAACAACGTTGAAACCTACGCCAACGTGCCGCGCATCATCTTAGAGGGCAGCGAGTGGTTTAAGGCCATCGGCACCGAGAAAAGCAAGGGCACGAAGGTATTTGCACTGGGCGGCAAAATTAAAAACACCGGCCTTGTGGAGGTGCCAATGGGCACCACGCTGCGCACAATTGTAGAAGAAATTGGCGGCGGCATCCCGAACGGCAAACAGTTTAAAGCGGCGCAAACCGGCGGCCCCTCGGGCGGCTGTATTCCCGCAAGCCTGATTGACACCCCGATTGACTATGATAACCTCATTGCCATCGGCAGCATGATGGGCTCGGGCGGCCTTATCGTTATGGATGAAGACACCTGCATGGTGGATATCGCGAAATTCTTCCTTGATTTCACCGTGGATGAATCCTGCGGCAAATGCGCGCCGTGCCGTATCGGCACAAAGCGCCTTTTGGAGCTTTTGGATAAAATCACATCTGGCAAGGGCACGATGGACGATTTAAACAAAATTGGCGAGCTTGCCGAGTTTATCAAAGGCAACAGCCTTTGCGGCCTTGGCCAAACAGCGCCGAATCCCGTTTTGTCTACTTTGCATTATTTCCGCGACGAATACGAAGAGCACATTAAAAACAAGCGCTGCCCCGCAGGCGTTTGCAAGGCGCTTTTGAATTATACGATCGACGCCGAAAAGTGCAAAGGCTGCACACTTTGCGCGCGCGTATGCCCGGCAAATGCCATTTCCGGCACCGTGAAAAACGCGCACGTGATCGACACCGCCAAGTGCATTAAGTGCGGCGCGTGTATGGAAAAGTGCAAATTTGGCGCAATTAGTAAAGGCTAATGTCCCCAAGAAAGGAATGAAGATAAACATGGATAAGCTGCATATTAAAATTAACAACGTTCCCTACGACGTGGACGCAGGCTGCACAATTTTACAAGCCGCACACGCCGCAGGCGTTGAAATTCCGACGCTTTGCTACCTCAAAGACATCAACGAGATTGGCGCTTGCCGCATCTGCATGGTGGAAGTAAAGGGTGCAAGAGGCCTTGTTACCGCTTGTGTCTATCCGGTAACGGACGGCATGGAGATTTTCACCAATACCGAAAAGGTGCAAAAAGCACGCAAAACCAATTTAGAGCTGGTGCTTTCTACGCATGACCAAAATTGTTTGTCGTGCGTGCGCAGCACCGATTGCGAGCTGCAAAAGCTTTGCCGCGATTACGGCGTAAACGGCATGCGTTTTATCGGCGCACGCGAGCGTTACTCCATCGACGCATCCGCCCCGCATATGGTGCGCGATAACAACAAGTGCATTTTGTGCCGCCGCTGCGTGGCCGCTTGCCGCGAAAATCAGGCCGTGGGCGTGATTGGCGCCGAAGAGCGTGGCTTTGTTACACATATCGGCTGCGCGTTTGAAGCGCCGCTTGCCGATTCTCCCTGCATTTCCTGCGGGCAGTGCATCGTGGTTTGCCCCACGGGCGCGCTGACTGAAAAGGACGACACCGATGCTGTTTGGGCCGCACTGGCAGACCCCGAAAAGCATGTAGTGGTGCAGCCCGCGCCGTCTGTGCGCGCCACTTTGGGCGAGGCGTTTGGCATGCCCGTCGGCACCAACGTAGAGGGCAAGCTTGCCGCTGCGCTGCGCCGTCTTGGCTTTGACAAAGTGTTCGACACCGACACCGCCGCCGACTTTACCATTATGGAAGAAGCTACCGAGTTTATCGGCCGCGTGCAAAACAAAGGCACCTTGCCGATGATTACCTCGTGCAGCCCCGGCTGGGTTAAGTTCTGCGAAACATATTATCCCGAGTTTATCCCCAATTTGTCCAGCTGCAAATCGCCGCAGGGCATGTTTGGCTCGCTTACCAAAACCTATTATGCCGAAAAAATGGGCATTGACCCGAAAAACATTGTTTGCGTATCGGTAATGCCTTGCACCGCAAAGAAATTTGAAATCGGGCGCGAGGATATGTCTGCCGCCGGAAACGGCATCCCCGATGTGGATATCTCAATCACCACGCGTGAATTATCGCGCATGATTGAGCGCGCAGGCCTGAAATTTACCGATTTGCCCGACGAAACGTTTGACCCGATGCTGGGCGAATCCACCGGCGCATCCGTTATCTTCGGCACAACCGGCGGCGTAATGGAGGCGGCGCTTCGCACCGCTGTTGAGGTGATCACCGGCGGCGATTCCCCCGCGGTGGACTTTATGGAAGTGCGCGGCACCAGCGGCATCAAGGAAGCCACCTACACTGTGGGCGGCCTTACCTTAAATGTATGCGTGGCAAGCGGCCTTTCCAATTGCGCCAAAGTGCTTGACAGCGTGAAAAGCGGCGAAAAGCATTATGACTTTATCGAGTTTATGGCTTGCCCCGGCGGCTGCGTAAACGGCGGCGGCCAGCCCACACAGCCTGCCAGCGTGCGCAATTTCACCGATTTGAAGGCGCTGCGCGCAAAGGCACTGTATGACCTGGATAAAAACATGCCCGTGCGCAAAAGCCATAAAAACCCGCTTTTGCAAAGCATTTATAAAGACTATCTTGGCGAGCCGGGCGGCCACAAGGCCCACCATATCCTGCACACCACGTATGTAAAACGCGAAAAGCTGTTCTAAAAACCGCCAATCGCTAAACGCTAATAAGCCGCCGCGCCCCGTTTGGGGCGCGGCGGCTTTGTTATGCGGCTTCATCGCATGCCGATAATCGGCATCGGATACTATATAGGCGGCAATGCAGCTATGCGATACTGGGTTTATACAGCTTCGGCTTTGCGCATTTTAAAAAGGCTATTTGTCGCGGGGCTTTACGCCGTTATGTCCACGTTTCGCTCTTCGCGCCATTGCAGCGGCGTTTTTCCGGTATTTTGCTTAAAAGCGCGGCACAAATTGGTGGCACTTTGATAACCGCAAAGGCTCACAATTTCGATAATTGGCAAGGCCGTATTTTCTAAATAATGTTTGGTCTCTTCTATGCGCAAATTGGCAGAAATTTGTGTAAAGCTTTTGCCGGTTTCTTTTTTAATGCAGCGGGATAAATGCGCCTGTGACACATGCACACAATTGGCCGTCTGCGCAAGGCTGGGTGCCGATGAAAGATTTAGCCGCAAATAATATAGCGCACGGTTTACAAGCGGGCTGTATGCCTCGGCCAAAAAGCTTTGCACCTTTTCGCAATAGCGCAAGCTGATATTATCAATTGAATGTGCGCGCAGCTGCTCCTTCGTTTCGCAGCGCTCAATTAAATCTAGGTAATGGGCGCACAAACCTCTGGCGTATAGCGCGGGCAGCCCCCCGCGTATCGCCGCACGGCTGGCAAGCGAATTTTGCGTCAACGACAAATTTTTATTTGTGCGCAATCCATAATCGTGCATATGGCTGGGCAAATTTTCGCGTAAAACGCTGCTGTCAATATAGGCTTGCAGCGCTTGTACGCACCCGCCCGCAATCAGCTTCAAAATCGTGCATTCGCGAATATGATTTTGCTCCATAACATCAGCTTCCACCACTTCCAGCGCGGGGCTGATGCGCGATTTTTCCGCACTTTGTGCCTGCTGTGGAAACGCCAAGAAAGCCACCGTGGGCAAATTGGCACAAAAAAACACCGTTTGCGCAAAATAGCGCAGCTGCGTGCGCGGCAAAAGCCGTATTTGCGCTGCGCCAAACCCAACGCTTTGCGCCGAAAAATCGGGCACAGCCTGCGGAAATATCCAAAGCGGCCCCACCAATACAAACGCCGCGTCTTGCGCGGGCGCAGCATCTTGTGCGGGCGCAGCATCTTGCGCGGGGGCAGCGTCTTGCGCGGGCGCAGCGTCTTGCGCAGGGGGCGCGTCTTGCGCGTGGGCAGCGTCTTGCGCTGGGGGCGCATCTTGCGCTGGCGCAGCATTCGCTATGCGTTTTGCCAAAAAGCAAAGCTTATTCTGTGTGCACACCGCGTGCACCACGCTTTCGTCTTGCTGCTCGGCCATTTCATGGCGCAACGTGGCAAAAGCCTCGCCCAAAAGCAAAATGCGCGCCTTTTTCCCCTCGCGCGGCAAATCCGGCTCATGCCGCCAGCACACCTGCCCTTCGCGCGAAAATCCGTACACACAAACGGATGCGGCAAGATGCACGCCATAAAACCGATTATACAGAAAATCCATTTTCTTCCTCTTATCATGCAAAGCATATAAATATCATAACAATATGATTTACAATACCAGTTTTTTGCTATTATGTCAACAGAAATTAAGCAAAACGTACAAGGAGTTGCTATTATGAATACTGCAAAACGGCCAAATATCATCATTTTTAATCCCGACCAAATGCGCGCGGATGCGCTGCACCATTTGGGCAATCCCGCCTCGATAACGCCGCATATGGACGCAATGGCCAAAGAAGGGGTATCGTTTGAAAACGCCTTTTGCCAAAACCCCGTTTGCACGCCCAGCCGATGCAGCTTTATGAGTGGGTGGTATCCGCATGTGCGCGGCCACCGCACTATGCACAATATGATGAAGCGGGACGAGCCTGTGCTTTTGCAGCAGCTGAAAGATAGCGGCTATTATGTTTGGATGCAAAATCGAAACGATTTAATTCCCGCAGAAGAAAATCGCTTTGACGAGCTGGCCGATTGCATTTTAAAAAACCCCGTGCCCCCTGTGCGCGGCGTGGCGGGCAGCGCACGAAAAGATAAGGACAGCGGCGACTACTATTCCTTTTATCGCGGCAAATTAGAGCCGAAGGAATTGCCCTTGCGCGATACCGACCAAATGACTGTGGACGGCGCTGTGGCGTTTATCCGCAATTGGCAAGCGGACGAAAAGCCGCTTTGCATGTTTATTCCGCTGATGTATCCGCATCCGCCATATCAAGTGGAGGAGCCGTATTATAGCGCCATTGTGCGCGCAAATTTGCCTGCACGGCGCATGCAGCCCGATAACTGGGAGGAAAAAGCGTCTATCTTAAAAGGCATTTTTGAAGAGCAAGGCCTTGCCGAATGGCCAGAGGAGCGCTGGAACGAATTGCGCGCTGTATATCTTGGCATGTGCATGCGCGTGGACGCGCAGCTGGGGCAAATTACCGAGGCATTAAAAGATGCCGGCATGTATGACGACAGCACCATCTTTGTATTTAGCGACCACGGCGATTACACCGGAGATTACGGCATCACCGAAAAAAGCCAAAACACCTTTGAGGACCCGCTGGTCAGGGTGCCGTTTTTGATAAAGCCCGCAAAAGGCACGCCCGTAAAGCCCGGCGTGCGTAATCAGCTGGTGGAGCTGGTGGATTTTTATGCCACGGTGCAGGAGTTGACGGGCTTTCCCCTGACGCACACACAGTTTGGCCGTTCCTTGCTGCCGGTGCTTGCAGACGAAAATGCCGCACACCGTATAGCGGTATATGCCGAAGGCGGGCGCCTTGATAGAGAAACCCATTGTGCAGACGTGGATATGGACAAGCCACTGGATACCGACAACGAGTATTATCCGCGTTTAAAGCAGCAGGTAATCGGCAGCCCGCGCCATACAAAGGCCACCATGTGCCGCACCTTGCAATATAAATACATCAAGCGCCTTGATGAGCGCGACGAATTTTATGATTTAATCCATGATGCCGATGAGCGCCACAATCGCATTGATGACCCTGCCTTTGCGCCCATCATTGCCGAGCATAAAATGCGCATGCTGGATTGGTATCAAGAAACCTGCGATTCAGTGCCTGTAAAGCGCGATCAGCGCTTTAATATCGAAATGCTTTTAGAGATGCAGGGCGTTTCTTTGCCGCCGGAAAAACTGGAAATTGTACGTGCCTTTGCCGCAGATAAGGTGCTAAATTCTAGCACCTTCAAAGAGGTTTTTGCGCTTTTAGCAACTCTTGGATGAAGGGTCATCTGAAAATAAAAAGGAGAATGCAACATGAAAGAAAAAACCACCTCGGCGGCAAGTACAGCCGCCACCATCTACAACAGGGCCAAAACCTGGCAGCTTGCGTTTTTTGCGCTAAACAACACCTCCACCAATATCGCCATGTTTTTTATGGGATATTACGCCATGTTTACGCAAAATGTTTTGGGGCTATCTGCTGTAGTAATTGGCGTTATCGGCACCTCTATGCGCATATTTGACGGCTTAACAGACCCATTAATCGGCTTTTTTATCGACAAAACCAACGGTAAGTTTGGCAAATTTCGGCCGTTTATGTTTATCGGTAATCTCATTATCATCGTGTCGATGATTGCCATCTTTAATTGCCCGCTCGATATTTCTATAATGTCTAAATACATCTATACAACGGTGTGGTATGTTATTTACATTTTGGGCTACACCTGCCAAACCGCCTGCACAAAAGGCGCGCAAACCGCCCTCACCAACGACCCCAAGCAGCGCCCCGTATTTTCGGCGTTTAATGCCGTGTTTAACGTGTTTGCACAAAGCGGCTTGTCTATCTTGCTAATGAGCATGATGAAACCGCGCTATGCGGAAGGCTTGATGAGCCCAATTTTATGGAAACACGCCGTGATAATTGTTAGCGTGGTGATGACGCTAATCACCTTGCTTGCCATTGCGGGTATCTGGAGCAAGGACCGCACAGAATTTTTTGGTCTTGGCAAAAAGCAGGTTATCAAGTTTCGCGATTTTCTGCCCATTATCCAAAAAAACCGCCCTTTGCAAATGTTGATTTTGGCCGCCTCCACCGACAAGCTTGCCAACACAACCTCCAATGCGGCGCGTGTATACCTATTTGCCAATTTGTTTTTAAACGTTTCTTTGCAGGGTGCTTATTCAAAAGCCACCATGATTCCGCAGGTAGTGCTTTTGGTTTTGCTGGTTTTACAAGCGCGCCGCGGCGGCCAAAAAAAGATATTTGTTGCCGGCACATGGGCCAGCCTTGTTTTGCTTTGCGCCATGTGGCTAGTGGGTGTAAACCCTGCCAGCCCAATGGTTTTCCTTGCTTTAATGTTCCTGCAAGGCGTTGCTGGGCAGGTATCCTCTAATGTGGTAAACACCATGATTGCCGATTGCGCCGATTACGAAACCTATCGCAGCGGCAAATTTATGCCCGGCATGATTGGCACAATGTTCAGTTTTGTTGATAAGCTGATTACCTCGTTTTCCTCCACCATTTGGGGCATTACGCTGGGCGCTTTAGGCCTTGCAAAGGTTGCCATTGTGCCCGACACCTTCATCAGCAACGAGTTTAATCTTGTTGTAATGATTTTCATTTGCGGCTTGCCCATGATTGGCGATTTAGCTACGCTGATTGCTATGAAATTCTATCCGCTGGACAAAGCAAAAATGGAAGAAGTGCAAAGCGAGCTTAGCGCGCGCAAGCATGCGCTTGAAGCCGAAACGGCTGACGCTGCTGAGTAAAGCGCCTTTGTGTATATCCCCTTGCAGTGCATTTTTACGGCCAACAGGCAAAGCCGCTGCGCCCATTGGGCACGGCGGCTTTGTTATATGCGGATTGCTTCTCGGCAATGCGGCTATCGGCTATCCCGCGGCTGCGGCAATGGCGCAAGGCGCATTGCGGTGGATATCAGGCGCGCGGCTTTGCGGCTTTACGCATTTCTTTAACAGCCGATACATCTTGCATCAAAAAGCCCTTATAAAAACCGAATGATATTGTATGCGCAAAGGCCGATAATCACAAGCATCAAGCCGATAAATAGCTTATCTACGCCCTTTACCGAAAGATGCTTATTGACGCTGCGCCCCACAATGGCGCCGCCGATACCGCCGCACACCATCAGCGAAAGCGCCAACGGCGCAAACGGTGGCACGCCCGCAAACAGCGTGGATAAAAAGCTGGTCAACTGGCTAAACAAGATGATATACAGCGAATTTTGCGCCGCGGTTTTGGTGTCCATAGAGAAAAAGAAATATAAAACCACCAGATTAATCGGCCCGCCGCCGATACCAAGAAAGCTCGACATAATACCCAAAAACAGCCCAATTAACACACAAAGGGGCGCTGCGCTTACCTTGTGGGTTTTGATCTTTGCTTTATTAATGGTATACACCAAAGTGCCCAGTGTAATCACCAAAAGGCATGCGGCCTGCACTGCGCCTGCGGTGTTGGCATCGCCAAAAAGCGCCGCAACCGCCGAAAACATATTTTTTCCCAAAATGCCGCCCACAGCAGCACCGATGGCAAGGGGTGTGCCGGTTTTAAAATCCACCGCTTTTTCACGTGCCACAAGCCCTTTGCCCACCGAATAAGCCGACATCGCAAGCACCGTGCAACCCGACAAAAAATTGATGGTGGCCACGCTTGCAAGCCCCGCCGCATCCAGCACAGGCTTAATAATTACGCCGCCGCCGATGCCGCAGATAGCCCCCACGCACGAAGGAAAAAACGCAATCAGCAAATAAATAAAATCCAAAATTCCACTTCCTTACAAAATAAAAAGCACCACAGCGGCAGTATCGCAAAACGGTTAGCCCGTTTTGCGATAAAACCACTGTGGTAAGTATAACGGTTTAGCGCGCAAAATGCAACCGAAAGCACAAAGCTTTCGCTTTATTTTGCAGTGCTTTGCGCAGTGTCGGCCAATGCTTTTTCTTTACGAGAAACCAGCTCTGCTTGAATTTCTACCATTTTTTCGGTTGTCAGCGGATAGAATTTCATTGCCACAATGGATGCGATATGCCCGATAATCGGCACGATGCAAAAGCAGAACATAATGGTCCAGTAAAATTTGTCGCTGATAAAGGTTTCTGTGGGGATTTTGCCCTTTGCCACGCCCGCAAACGCCAGCGCAAAGCCCACGATGGTGCTGGAAAACGCCGAGATAACCTGATCCACAAGTGTAAACACCGTGCCCACAATACCGGGGATAAACTTACCGCTGCGATAATGCTCGTAATCGGCGCAATCGGCAATCATGGGGTTTAAAATGTTGTTTGTGATACCCACCATGCAGCTTTGCAAGATAAAAATAATTAAAAACGGGATGTAATTGTCGGGTTTTGCGCCCATAACAAACATTGCTACTAGGCAAAGCATGCTGCCCCATGTGCCTACCACAAACGGCTTTTTCAGGCCAAATTTACGTGCAAGGAAGATACCGCCCATGCTGACAATCAGCACCGGCCACATCTTCAGCGAAGAAAATGTGCCCTGCAACGATTGATTTAAAATGCAGTTGGAAAACACGTAAACGGTAACGCCGCCCATCAGCTGCAAAGCCAGCTTGTCGGTGGAGGCGGCCACAATCAGCATTTGCAGAGCGCGATTGCCCTTAATAACGCTGAACATATCTTTAAAGCCAACCTTTTCTACCTTGCCGCCGCTTAAATAAAATTCGGGTTTATCGCGCCCTGCGATACCGATGCAGGCCAGTGCCGAGAAGATGCCCATCATCACCATCACCACAAGGCTCATGTCTTTCCAAAGCTGCGGATTTTGCAGCTTGCCTTCATAGTTTGGTGCCATCCAAGTCATCAAAATGAGCGGCAAAAGCGCACCCAAAACCGCGTTAAAACCGCTGTTAAACACTGCAAAAAGCGGGCGCTGCTTGGGGTCTTTGGTTAAAACAGCCTGTGCTGCGCGTGTGCATGTGGTTTGGAAGCTATAGCCCACAATGTAGATTAAATAAAACACGGTGGTAAAGATATAGCAGCCAAGCTCGCCCAAGCTGGGCGGGCAATAAAAAATGGCGGCTACAGACAGCGCGGTAACCACGCAGCCGATAATCATGTGCGGACGGAACTTGCCAAATTTTGTGTTGGTTTTGTCAATCAGCACGCCAATTGTTGGGTCAATCAAGCCATCGCAAATGCGCATTGCTGTTGCGATAAAGCCCAGCACCACGGCCGAAAGGCCGAGGATATTTTGCGAAAAGTACATGTAATAGCCAATCATGAACAATGCGGTGTTGGAAGAAATGCCATTGAGCGCGAAAAGTGCAATTTGCCAGTTTTTTGCCCTGCCAGTAGATTTGTCAGACATGATAACGTTCCCCTTTTTTTAAATTGTGTATCGTTTTATAGCGTAGCCTTGCTAAAAACCATTTTAAGATTAGCGCCTATGCGCTTTTATAGATAGTTGCGTGTTGCGCCAACCATCATGGGGCCCATTGGCCCCGGCACAATGCTTGCCGCCACCTGCAAAACCTCTTCGGCGGAAATGGGCATTGCTTTTTCGCCAAGTGCGGCCACAAACGCCTCGCCCACGCTAGGCGCCACATTGGAAAGCACGATTGCCGCGGCCTTATGCGCTTTGTGGTCTGCACCGTGCAGCACAGGCAGGCTTGGCACTTCAATGGTATTATATCGCGCAAGCATTTCATCGGTAATTTCGCCCGCAAACGGAATACCGAGGCGCTCGTATTGGTCTTTTGGTGCATCGTTCGCTTGCATCAAATCGCGCATCAGATAAATCATGCGCTTTTGCACCTCGGGGTTTTGTATCGGGGTTTTTTGCTCTGGGTCGGCTTGCAGGTCAAACAAAAGCGTGCCGTACCAATACGAGTTAAACGGCGCGCGGTTTGGCACCTTCATCACATTTGCGCCTTTTGTAAATGCAAATTCCTTTGTAAGAGAAATATCGCTTAGCTCCTCGGGCTTAAACGGCGCGTTCATATGCATGGGCATCAGGGTATAATCGTAAAGCGGCTGATTACGCGCGCTTACAGGCGCATGCATGTACACATAACGGCCGTCCGTCACATTGACATGCCCGCCGCAAATGCCAAACAAAGCGCCCTCGCGAATGGGGCTGTCGTCGCGAATGGCGGGCGTCAGCGAAACGCCGTCCATAAATTGCGGCGCCTTGATGCCAAAATACTCTGCCAGCGTGGGCACGATATCCACCGTTTGCGCCAGCGCCGTGCGGCGCTCGCCCGCATGCGGATTGCGCGGGTCGTGGATAAAGAAGGGCGAATGAATCAGCTCCTCGTAAAACGGCTGCACATTTTTGCCCATCCACTCTTTTTCGCCCAGCATAAAGCCATGGTCGGTGTTTACAATCAGCATTGTGTCTTTCCACATGTCGTTTGCGTCCATCACGTCCAAAAGCTGGCCTAAAGAATGATCGCACATGGAAAGCAGCGCGGCATATTCCATGCGCACGTGCTCGGTTGCTTCGTCGCCGTACGTGTTTTTGCCGTAATCCGGCCAATCCAAGTTTTTGCCGTGATAATCGTGCGGATACAAATCTTTATAGGCTTGCTGCGTGTAAAACGGCTCGTGCGGGTCAAACGCTTCAATTTGCAAAAACCATTGGTCTTCATTAACGCTGCGTTTGATAAAATCGATGCCGTTTTGAAAGGTTTGGTTTTGCGGCATCTTGTCCTCGGTGTCGATACAGCTGCGGTTCACCCAATCGTGCCGCCAGTTCTCGCCGCTTTTACGGCGCGAAAGCGTATCGGGAAAGCTTGGCCATTGCACCTGTGCTTTCCAGGGGTCGCCCTGCTGGCCGCGCACAATTTCGTGGCTGTCAAATTTGGTCAAGTAGCCGCTGCCGCCGTCCTCCCAGTAGTGGAAATGGTCGGTTGTAATATGGGTGTAGATTTTTGCGGCACGCATATTGGCCACCACCGATTCGTCATATGGGTGCATCGGTGTCCAAAAGGTGTGTAAAAAATTATACCGCCCCGTGTGTAACTCGCGTCTGGCGGGCATGCACGGCATGCTGCCGCCATAAAAACGGTCAAAGGTGGTGCACCGTTTGCCAAGCCTTTCAAAATTGGGCATTTTTGTCCAATCGCAACCGTAGTTTGGCAGAAACCCCCGGTTTAAAGAATCGAACATCACCATAATCGCGCGCATTGTAAGTCCTCCTAAAGTATCTTTATTGGTAAAAGCGTTTTCTTACGAAAGCGCTTCTTTTGCACTTTGCTGTTTGTTTCGTTTTTTGCCTTTATGCAGGTTTTTTTCAGGCATGCATTATCGGCCTGTTTTCGGGCGGATATGGAATCCGCCCCTACGGTTAGAAGTCAGATTATAGAGATAAGATGTCAGAGGTTAGAACGAAGATGCGGCGCAATTTGCGTTTAACCATTTATCGTGATTGCGGGCGGATATGGAATACGCCCGAAATCAAAAACGCGCGTGAAAACCGTTTTATGGGAACGTTCCCACAAATTGCAATAAAAAAGCGCATACTTTTTCTTGCATCCGAACGCGCACCCACTATCCGATATTGCGCACAGACGAGCGCACTTTAAACGAATAGGGCATCACCACGTCCTTCATGGTAAGCTCCGGATTTTCCAACACCTCCAGCATCAGTGCAGCGCACGCCTCGCCATATTCATGGTCCGGCAGGCAAACGCTGGTGATGGGGTTTTCGCTATTGTCGCAGGCGTTGCCCCTCTCGATGGAAACCATCGAATAATCGTCCCGCAGGGCAAGCCCACGCGAGGCAAAATAGGCAATTGTGTCGCGCGCAAGGTGCATAGAATCCGAAAAAATGGCGGTGTAGCGCCCCTCTACAAATTGCTTGTACAATATTTCGCATATCTCTTTGTCCGACAAGCCCGCATCCTTTGTATAAATAAATGATTGATTATCGGGCGCAAGGTTAAATAACGCGCACACCTCTTGGTATGCCGCGCGCCGCCTTTCGCTGTAAGACGTTGCCGCAGCCGAACGGGTGTTTAGGGTTAAAATGCGTTTGTGCCCATTGGATATCAGATAGGAATATAAATCGCGCGAGTAATGATAATTGCCTAAATATAAGCGAAATCCGCTTTTTTCGTCAATGCGCTCGCCCGTATATACCAGCTCGCGGTGCTGCTTTGCAAGCGCGCGATCCTTTTCGCTGTCGATACTGCCGATAAAAATCAATCCGTCTACGCGGCTTTCGCGCAAATAGCGAAATGCATTGGCTAAAATGGATTCAGTTGGCTCTAAAAACGGGTTAATCAGCAGCATCGAATAGCCGCTTGCCAAAAACACGTTATTCATGCCCGCAAAGCGGCAAGCAGTGGAGGTGTCCTCAAATGCGTTGGTGCCAAGCGTTACTACGCCCACAACCTTGCTTTTAATGCCGCGCAGGCCGCGCGCCATGCCGTTTGGATAATATTGCAGCTCTTCAATGGCATCCAGCACAGCCGCGCGCGTTTTCTCGCTGGCCGAGCCGCCGTTCATCACGCGGGATACCGTGCTTTTGGAAATGCCCGCACGCTTTGCCACATCCCAAATCGAAGATGCCATTCAAAATCTCATCCTTTCGTGGAAATTGCCGTTTCGGCTTTGCCAAATTACGCCGCTTTGGCGCGCAAGGCGAAAACCCGAGCGTAAAAACTGCATTTTCAACGTTAAAGCGCCTGTTTGCTTTGCCTAAATGAAATGCTTCCCGTTAATTTAGCATAGCAACCGTATAGCAAATTGTCAATGGATAACCAGTGCTTTACAATATTTTCGTTGATTTAACCACAATGGACGGTAAATCTCATATATTTCGACGGTGGTTTTTGGTATCGTTCCCAAAAAATAGGATGCAAAATGAAATTTTCCCAAAAAAAGCTGCGGCCAGCATAGGCCGCAGCTTTCCCCGATACGCAATGCAAATGGCTACTGCCGCAAATGCTGCTTTGCCACCTTTTCAATCAAGCTTTGGTTTTGCCGCAAAAAGCTTTGATATCCACAAAATCCGTTTTCGCCGTGATACATATTGCTGGCCATGCGCGGGCAGCCGCCGCCGCAAATGCGAATAAATTCGCACCCGCTGCAACGCGCAACATGCCCATGCTCTCGCTGCAAAAAGCGCTGCATCGTTTCGCTTTGTAAAAGCGCGGTGGGCGTATCGTGTGTAATATTGCCGGTTTTCCATTCGTCCAGCACATAAAAATCGCACGGATACACGCCGCCGTCTGCCTCCACCACAAACTGTGGCTGGCATCGGCCTGTAAACCCGCAGGCCGTTACCTCGCCGCGCGTTAAAAGATTAAACACATCGTCAAAAAATTTTACGCTGATATATTGCCCCGCCGCCAGCGCCTTTTCCCAAAGAACAAACAGCTCGCTGTAAAAGCTGGCAAAGCGCGCGGGCGTGAGCGCCGCGGGTGATGCCTCTCCGGATTCCAGCGTGGCAAGGCATGGGATAAACTGCACATAGCGTATATCATTATCCACAAGAAAGCGCCACACGCGCGCTGCATAACGTGCATGGTTTTGCGTAAGCACAAACAGCACATTGTATTCGGTTTTATGCGCGTCAAGGCAGGCCTTTGCCGCCATAATGCGCTTAAACGTGCCTTTGCCCTGCTCGTCCACACGGTTTTCGTCGTTCATATCGGCGCCGCCGTCCAGCGAAAGCCCCACCAAAAAGTGGTGCTGCGTTAAAAAGCTGCACCATGCGTCATCCAGCACAATGCCATTGGTTTGCAAGGCATAATGCACCACCGCGCCGCCCTGCGCCTTTTTAACCGCGCTTACAAAGCGCTCAAAATACGCAAGCCCCGCCAGTGTCGGCTCGCCGCCTTGAAATGCAAAATTGACCACGTCGCCGTTTGTAAACTCTGAAAACACATTGTGCAGCATTGCCGCCACGGTTTCGTCCTGCATGATGCCATAGCTGGGCATTGCGCGCAGGCTGCTTACATCGGCATAAAAGCAATAGCGGCACCGCAAATTGCACAGCGATGACGCCGGTTTAATTAAAAGTGAGATGGTTTTCATAGGTTTTCCTTTCACGGGTGTTCCAAACCGCCGATGCGCGCTTTAAAGGGGCATGCGCGTGCGGCGGCTGTGCTGCTTTACACCAAATACAGTTCTTGCAAGCGCGCTTGCTCGCTTGGTGTTACACCCACGCCGTTTTCAATATACGCTGCAAACGAGCCGTATTTTTTTTCGGCGGCTGCATACGAAGCCTCTAAATACTCTGCCTGCACACCCAGTGCCACGCCGAGCGCCTCGAGCGCCTTCTCCGACAGGCCCGCTGCGCGCGCTTGCTCCAGCATAAGGGCATTGCACGCGCGCCGCTGCTCGTTGCTTTGCAAATAATCTGCAAAGATGTCCTCGCGCGATACACCCAAAATGGTTAAAATAATCGCGGCTGCAAGGCCGGTGCGATCCTTACCTGCAAAGCAGTGGAATAACGCCGCGCCCTCGGTTTGCGCCAAAAGAATGTCGATAAAGCGGCGATAGCCCGCCGATGCGGTATCATCCTCCACCATGTGCTGATATAAATGCTGCATATATGGCCCCGTTTGCGCAAGAGCCTCCTCGCTTAGTAGTGCATCGCGGCTGGCAGTGGTGTTTTCATCGTTTGCCAAAATATCAATATGGTGATATTGCACATTAGTAAACGTGTCGTCCGGCGATGCCTGCGCCTCTTGCACACTGCGCAAATCCACAATATTGCGCAGGCAATATTGCTGCGTAAGCGCCGCTTTATCCGCCTCGCACACGTTTACCGGCTCGCCGCAGCGCAAAAGGCGGCAAGGCGCCACCGTTTGCCCGTTTGCCGCGCAAAGGCCGCCAAGATCTCTAAAATTTGTTAAGCTTTTCATTATAGTAATCATTCCTTTATATCAAGTATTTTTAAACACCGTGTCGTGCGCATCGCGTCGGATAAACTCTTTGGGGCTGATATGATATTCGGACTTGAACGCGCGGTAAAAATTGGCGTAATCGCCAAAGCCGCACTGCACATACGCACTGGTAGGCGGCGCCCCATCGCTGAGCAGCTGTTTTGCGATAATCAGGCGCTTTTGAATGATATACCGATATACCGAGGTGCCCACCAAACGGTTAAACTCGTGCGAGAGATGATATTTGCTGATAAAAAAGCGCGCTGCAAGCTCGTCCAGCGAAAGGTCCTCCCGATAATGGGCGTTGATATAATTTAACACGTTGCCGATAACAGGTGCCGATTTATCCTCCAGCTCGTGCCGCTGCGCGCCCGCGCGCAAAACCAGCCGATTCACCAGCACCAAAAGCTCCAAAAGCTGTGCCAGCGCCGTCAAATCGCCGCCATAGCCCCCGCCCGCGGATTCCTCAATCATAGCATCCATCATTTGCGTAATGCGTGCACGTGCCACAGAATCTGGGCGCAAAAGATTGGTATGCTCTGTGCGTTTTGTGGAAAAGCACTGCGCCAAATTGGTGCTTTCGGTGGAAAACTGCTCTAAAAACTCTGCATCCATCCATAACACAATGCGTTCATACGGCAGCTTTGCGGGGGTGATAATGGGGCGATGCAGCTCCATCGGGCTAATCATCAGCAAATCGCCCGGCTGCAAGCTATAATTGCGGCTTTCAATCGTGTAGGATACATCCCCCGATAAAAACAAATACAGCTCGTAAAAATCGTGATGATGCAAAGCCACGTCGTTTAAATATGAATCGCGATAGCGATAAATTTCATAGCTGTGCAAATTCATGTTTTGCCTTGTTACAAAAGCAGATACCTTTTTTGCCATCGTACCGCCCCTTTCCTTATAGGATAGCACAAACCGCATATAAAATCGAACAATCTGTCGTAAAAAGCGCCTTAGATATTCTTTAGCATAAAACAAGATTCGCAATGTGTCAAGCAATAAAAGCAATTTTTATTGTGAACTTTCGTGCTACAATTAGAATCATTCATAAAAAATTGCATACGCACATTTTAAAACGATGCAAAATGTTGAAAGTAGGTGTTTCTACGAGTGGAAAACAAAATCATCATTTCCGGCTTTGCCGATGAAATCAGCGTGCGCTTTTCGCGCCAGCTTAAGGTGGTAAAGCAGCTGGGCATGCAATATCTGTGCTTGCGCACCATTAATGGCAAGTCCATCGCCGCATACACCCCAAAAGAAGCAGAAAAAAAGCTGCTACCCCCGCTTAACGAGGCCGGCATACGCGTGTCCAGCCTCGGCAGCCCCATCGGCAAAGTGCCAATTGACGACGAAGAGGCCTTTCAAAAACAGCTTGTGCAGCTAGAAAATTTGTGCGGCGTATGCAAAGTGCTGCAATGCCGCTATATCCGCATTTTTAGCTTTTTTATGCCGAAAGACGAAAACCCCGAGGATTACAAAGACGCTGTGCTGCAAAAATTGCGCCAATTTGTGGCAATCGCCCAGCGGCACGATATCGTGCTTTTGCACGAAAACGAAAAAGACATCTTTGGCGATACCGCCGCGCGCTGCCGCTTTTTGTTCGGCGCGCTGGAATCGCCTTATCTGCAAGGCGCGTTTGACGCCGCCAATTTTGTGCAATGCAAAGAAAACCCGCTTGAGGCCTTTGCGCTTTTAAAAGACAAAATTGCGTATATCCACATTAAAGATGCCGTGTACACCGACAACGAAAACGTGCTTTGCGGCACGGGCGACGGGCAGATACCCGAAGTGCTTCGGCAGGCTATGGCAAACGGGTATAGCGGGTTTTTAACCTTAGAGCCGCATTTGGTTTTATTTAACGCGTTAAAAAATTTAGAAACAGGCGATGTAAAAAAGCTGTTTGTAAAGCAAAAAGCCAAAAACGGTGCCGACGGCTACCGTATGCAATATGAAGCGCTTTGCGACATTTTGCGCGCACAGGATATTGCGTTTCTATAACGCTTGCAAATACGATATATTACATTAAAATATAAAAAATAAAAAATAAAAAAGGACGGTACTTATTATGGACAAAATCAGGCTGGGCATTATCGGCGTTGGCACACAAGGCGGCGCATACGCAGGATTTTTAACGGGCAAAGGCGGTTTTCCGGGCATGCCCGCCCCCGCAGGCCCCGAGCATGTTGTGCTTGGCGCGCTTTGCGATACCGATCCAAAGGTAAAGGCGATGTGCGCCGAACAATATCCCGAAACCCCGTTTTTTGACGACTATAAAGCCGTTATTGCCTCCGGCATGGTGGATGCCATTGTTACTACCGTGCCGCATTATCTACATCCCGAAATGGCCATTTACGCCATCGAGCACGGCATGAACGTATTGGTGGAAAAGCCTGCGGGCGTTTACGCCAAAGCCGTGCGCGAAATGAACGAATGCGCCGCAAAGCACCCCGAGGTTACCTTTGGCATTATGTTTAACCAGCGCACCAATAAGCTGTATCAGCGCTTGCGCGCATTGGTATCCAGTGGCGAGCTGGGCGAAATCCGCCGTGCAAACTGGATTATCAATTCGTGGTGGCGGCCCGACAGCTATTACCGCCAAAGCGCATGGCGCGCCACATGGGGCGGCGAAGGCGGCGGCGTGCTTGTGAATCAAGCGCCCCATCAGCTGGATTTGTTTCAGTGGATTTGCGGCGTGCCCAATAAAGTGTACGGCAAAATTGTGTATGGCGCGCATCGCGACATCATTGTGGATAACGACGTTACCGCCGTATTGCAATATCCAAACGGTGCCACAGGCACGTTTATCACCTGCACGCATGACCCCATCGGCACCGACCGATTGGAAATTGACCTTGACAAGGGCAAAATTGTGGTAGAAAACAGCAAAACCGCTACCGTGTATCGCCTGAAAAAATCTGAAGACGAAATGAACAGCAGCATGTCGATGATGGATGTGGCAATGCTGCTGCGCTCTAACAGCGGTTTAAGCTCCCTTATGGACGTGGAAACCTTTGAAAACGAGGACGGCTGGGGCTTGCAGCATATTACGGTTATGGAAAATTTTGCCCAGCACATTTTAACTGGCGCGCCGCTTTTGGCCCCTGGCTCCGACGGCATCCACGGCGTAAATTTGGCCAATGCGATTTTGCTTTCGTCTTGGCTTGGCAAGGAAGTGGATTTGCCCGTAGACGAGGAACTGTATGTGCAAGAGCTAAACCGCCACATTGCCGAAGAAGGCAAATTTCCTGTTAGAGAATAATGCGTATATAGCGAAAGGTAGAGAAACACAATGAAACGAGTGGCTGTTATAGGGCTTGGCGATATCGCGCAGATTCATATTCCAATTTTGCAAAAAATGCCGAATATCGAGCTTTGCGCCGTGTGCGACACAAAGGCCTCCAAACGCGCATTGTTTGACGGGCTTGCGTTTTTCACAGATGTAAACCGCATTTTATATGAAGTGAAGCCCGATGCGGTGCACTTGTGCCTGCCGCATTACTTACATTATCCGATGGCCGCGGCTGCGGCCAAAGCCGGCGTGCATGTGTTTTGCGAAAAACCGCTTGCGCTGGACGCGGCCGAGGCGGCCAAATTTGCCGCGCTGGAGGACGAATATCCCGCGCTGCGCTTTGGCCTTTGCCTGCAAAACCGATACAACAAAAGCACCGAAAAGCTTTTGGAAATTATCAAAAGCGGCCGCGATGGCGCGGTGACGGGCGTGAAAGGCATTGTGGCGTGGAACAGGCCAAAGGAGTATTACAAGGCATCGCCCTGGCGCGCCCTGATGAAAAAGGCCGGCGGCGGCGTAATGATTAATCAAAGCATTCACACGCTCGACATCATGCAGCTTTTTGGCGGCAAAATGCTTACGCTGCGCGGCAATATCGGCAATTTAACCGATTACGGCATCGAGGTGGAGGACACTGCCTCGGCGCGCATTGTGTTTGCAAACGGCGCGGTGGGCTTATATATGGCAAGCGTGGCAAACAGCAAAAACGACAGTGTAGAAATTGGCGTTGCGCTTGAAAATGCCGAATATACCATTGTGGATAACGCGCTTTATCAAGTGGGCGAAAATGGCGCACGCACCCTAATTTGCGAGGACGATCGCCTGCCCGGCACCAAATTTTATTACGGCGCAAGCCACGTGAAAGCCATTGATGCCTACTATAAGGCGATGGAAGAAGATACCGAGGAGTATATCCATGCTAAAGAGGGCATAAACAGCATGCTGATGATAGACGCCATCCGCATGTCAAACGGCAGCACCATGCTGCTATAAAGCGTACAAAACAGAAAGAAGGCGAGGATACATGGCAAACAAAGGATTAATCGGCGTGCAAATGATGATGCTGAAAGAAAAGGTGCAAGAGATGGGCGCCTATGCGGTGCTTGCAAAGCTGGCGGAAATGGGCTTTCACTGTGTAGAAATCAGCCAAATCCCAATGACAGAAGAAAATGTGGCCGGCATCAAAAAGGCCTGTGACGAATTTGGCATCACCATTGCCGCTTGCTCGGCTGCCTTAGAGCCCATGATGCCCGGTATGCCCGGCGAATATTTAATAAGCGATTTTGATAAAATCGTGGCCGATTGCAAAACACTGGGCTGCAAATTTTTGCGCATTGGCATGCTGCCGATGACCTGTATGGGCAATAAAGACAAGGTGCTGGATTTTGTGACACGCGCCGACGCAATGGCCGAAAAACTTCTTGCGCACGGTATCGAGCTTTACTATCATAACCATCATATCGAATTTCAAAAATACGACGGCGAATATCTATTGGACATTATCAAAAACACCACAAAGTATATGGGCTTTGAGCTGGATGTGCACTGGATTCAGCGCGGCGGCGAAAACCCTGTGGAGTACATCAAGCGCTATAAAAACCGCGTAACGCTTTTGCATTTAAAAGATTACCGCATCGGCCAGCTGGTTATGCCGGAAGGCCCGTTTGAGCAGGCCGCGTTTAAGCAAGCATTTGCGGGCACCGTGCAGTTTGCCGAGGTGGGCGAGGGCAATTTGCCCATGAAAGAAATTATCGAAACCGGCCTTGCCTGCGGCAGCCGATACTTTTTAATTGAGCAAGACGATCAATATGGCCGCGACCCGTTTGATTGCCTTGCCACCAGCATGGCCAACTTGAAAGCACTGGGCTTTGCCGATTGGTTTTAAACAAACGCGATTCACAAACAGCGTTCCCTCGCGTACCGCATAAATTACAAAAAGAAAGACGGTTGATCGTATGAAAGCATTTATGGATAAGGATTTTCTGCTTTCCACCCCCACGGCAAAAACCCTGTTTCACGATTATGCAAAGGACATGCCCATTGTGGATTATCACTGCCACATTAATCCGCAGGAAATTTACGAGGACCGCCGCTTTAGCAATATCACGCAGATGTGGCTGGAGGGCGACCATTACAAATGGCGTTTAATGCGCTCGGACGGCATTGACGAACGCTTTATCACGGGCGATGCCAGCGACAAAGAAAAGTTTTTGGCATTTGCGGGCGCTTTGCCGCGCGCTATTGGTAATCCGATGTATCATTGGTGCCATTTAGAGCTGCGCAATTATTTTGGCTATACTGGTGTGCTAAACGAAGAAACCGCCGAAGAGGTATGGGCGCTTTGCGAGCAAAAGCTGAAAAGCCCCGATATGTCGGTGCGCGGCTTGATTCGGCAAAGCAATGTTGCCTTTATCGGCACCACAGACGACCCCACAGATTCGCTGGAATGGCACGAAAAAATTAAAGCAAACCCCATCGATGGCCTTACGGTTGCGCCCTCTTTTCGTCCGGACAAAATTGTCAATATTGATAAGCCCATTTGGCTTGCCAACATCGAGAAGCTGTCCGCTGTATGCGGCATTGCTGTAGATGGCATCGACGCCTTAGAAAAAGCGATTTTGCAGCGCATGCAGCGCTTTGCCGCAATGGGCTGCCGCGCGGCGGACCACGGCTTAGATTATGTGTGCTTTGAGCCGTGCAGCAAAGAGCAGGCCAACACCGTAATGCAAAAGGCGTTGCAATGCAAGGCCCTTACGCCACTGGAAGCCGAAATGTTTAAAACCTATGTCACCATATTTTGCGCGCGGCAATATCTGCGCCTTGATTGGGCGATGCAGATTCATTACAACTGCACACGCAGCCCCAATTCCACAATGTTTGCACGCCTCGGGGCTGACACAGGCTTTGATTGCATCAATACGGTCAATTGTTCTGCGGCGCTTGTGAAGCTGCTGGATACGCTGTATGCGGAAAAGCTTTTGCCGCGCACCATTATTTACAGCTTGAATGGCACAGAAAACGCCTTTATTGACACGGTAATCGGCTCGTTCCAGGGCACCGAGGCGCGTTTAAAAATCCAGCACGGCAGCGCTTGGTGGTTTAACGACACAAAGCAAGGCATGATTGACCAAATGACCAGCCTTGCCAATCTTTCGGTATTGGGCAATTTTGTAGGCATGCTCACCGATTCGCGCAGCTTTTTAAGCTATGCACGGCACGAATATTTCCGCCGCATTTTATGCGAGCTTGTGGGCAATTGGATTGAAAACGGCGAATATCCTGCCGACTTAAAACGTGCGGGCGCGCTTGTAAGCGATATAAGCTTTTTCAACGCCAAACGCTATTTTGGCATTTAGCCATTAGAGGGCAGAGGTTAGAAGTCAGAATGTGCGCCGTTTGACGGCAATATACACGCCAAGCTTATATCGGCGCATGAAAAACGCCGCCCTGATTTATCAACAATATTGAGAGCAAAAAGGAGAAAATCTATGAAACTGTCATTTCGCTGGTATGGTGAATCGGACCCGATTAGCCTTACTTATATCAGCCAAATTCCCGGTATGCGCAGCATTGTTTCGGCCGTGTATGACGTAAAGCCCGGCGAGGTTTGGCCCGAGGAAAGCATCGCAAAAATGGTGAAAGCCTGCGAAGCGCACGGCCTTGTGTTCGACGTGGTGGAATCCATTCCCGTGCACGAAGATATCAAGCTGGGGCGCGACACGCGCGAGGTGTACATTAAAAATTATCAAGAAAACATTCGCCGCGTGGCAAAATACGGCATCAAATGCATTTGCTATAATTTTATGCCCGTGTTTGACTGGACACGCACGCAGCTGGACAAAGAAGCGCCCGACGGCTCTACCAGCCTTGTGATGTATTGGGATCAAATGAACGGCCTTGACCCTTTAAAAGATGGCCTTTCCCTGCCCGGCTGGGATGCCAGCTATGAAAAAGAAGAGATGAAAGCCCTATTTGCGGCATACGCCGAAGTGGGCGAAGCGGGCCTTTGGGAAAACCTTGCCTACTTCTTAAAGGCAATTATCCCCGTGGCCGAAGAGTGCGGCGTGGTGATGGCAATTCATCCCGACGACCCCCCATACCCCATCTTTGGCCTGCCCCGCATTATCACAAACGAAGCCAATCTTGACCGCTTCTTAAAGCTGGTGGATTCCCCCGCAAACAGCCTTACGCTTTGCACCGGCTCGCTGGGATGCGCCAAAAGCAACGATGTTGTGGCAATGGTGCGCAAATATTCGGCCATGGGGCGCATCGGCTTTATGCATATGCGCAATATCAAAATTATGGACGACGGCAGCTTTGAGGAGCGCGCGCATCTTTCTTCCTGCGGCAGCCTTGATATGTACGAAATTACAAAAGCACTGGTGGAAACTGGCTTTGACGGCTACGTGCGCCCCGACCACGGGCGCATGATTTGGGGCGAGGTTGGCAAGCCCGGCTACGGCCTGTTTGACCGCGCGCTCGGCGCTGTGTATCTGAACGGCCTATTTGAAGCCGCCGAAAAGCAGCAAAACGCATAAAACAGGGCCTGCTTTTGCATGGCCTGCATAAAAGGAGATGTACCAATGAACAAAAATGTGTTAAATACAGACCTTTCCGGCAAAGTTGCCGTGGTAACGGGCGCTGGCGGCGTGCTGTGCTCGGCTTTTGCCAAAACGCTTGCCCGCGCGGGCGCGGCAGTGGCGCTGCTAGATTTAAACGAGGAGGCCGCCGCCAAATTTGCCGAAGAGATCACCGCCGAGGGCGGCAAGGCAAAGGCCTATAAATGCAATGTGCTGGAAAAAGAGGATTGCCTTGCCGTAGCACAGGCCGTCAAAAGCGATTTTGGCCCCTGCGATATCCTTGTAAACGGTGCGGGCGGCAATAATCCGCGCGCCTCTACCGACAAGGAATATTACGAAGACGGCGACATCGACGGCGAAACCAAAAGCTTTTTTGACCTTGAAAAAAGCGGCGTAGAGTTTGTGTTTAACCTCAACTTCCTCGGCACGCTTTTGCCCACACAGGCGTTTGCCGCGCAAATGCTTGGGCGCAAGGGTTGCAATATCATCAACATCAGCTCCATGAACGCGTTTTGCCCGCTGACCAAAATCCCCGCGTATTCGGGCGCAAAGGCCGCTATTTCTAATTTTACCCAGTGGCTGGCGGTGCATTTTTCGCATGCGGGCATCCGCGTAAACGCGATTGCTCCGGGCTTTTTCTCCACCGCGCAAAACGCAAAGCTGCTCTTTAATGAAGATGGCACCCCCTCGGCGCGCACAGGCAAGATTCTTGCCGCCACCCCGATGGGCCGCTTTGGCGAATCAAACGAATTAGACGGCGCGCTTTTATTCTTCTTAAACAACGATGCAGCGTCTTTTATAACGGGCGTTGTGCTGCCTATTGACGGTGGCTTCTCGGCCTACAGCGGGGTTTAACCCGCTAGTTTATCCCCCGTACATTGTACGGGGGATTTTTTGCATCCGCCCGAAACACCCCCACGCACCCCCGTAGGGGCGGATTCCATATCCGCCCGAAAACCCCCACGCATCCCCGTAGGGGCGGATTCCATATCCGCCCGAAACACCCCCACACATCCCCGTAGGGGCGGATTCCATATCCGCCCGTGAATCACCCGCGCACCATCCTACGCGGCATCATCTCAAATTATAGACACCCTTTGTTCCTTTTTAGGCATCCATGATATGCCCCTCTTTCTGGCGGATTCCATATCCGCCCGAAAACCGCCTCACGCAACACCGCCACCTCTTTCTTTCTTGCACAGCGTTATGCAAACACAATAGAAACCGAAGAAATCGCGAAAATCAACGCGATTTTGCAATAAATAACCAATACCCTTTGTTGAATAATTTTTATTATCAACAAAGGGTATACTTGTAAATTTTTTGGTTTTTGGTGGATTCCGCACAAAGATTGTGATACAATAATAAAAAGCTTTTAGCCGATGCTTTGCAATATGCGTTTGCTGCGTATTGTGCGCTTTGGCATAATTGCCCCAGGAAAGGATGGTCAAATACATGCGTCATTTAATTGATCCACTGGATTTTAACCTTGAGGAAACCGCAAGGCTTTTGGACTTGGCAAAGGACATGCAGGAAAACCCCACAAAATATCAATCGCTTTGTGCGCACAAAAAATTAGCAACTTTATTTTACGAGCCGTCCACCCGCACGCGTCTTTCGTTTGAGGCCGCGATGCTGAATTTGGGCGGTAATATTTTAGGCTTTTCCAGCGCAGATTCTTCCTCTGCGGCAAAGGGCGAAAGCGTGGCCGACACCATCCGCGTTATTTCCGCTTATGCCGACATTGCCGCTATCCGCCATCCCAAAGAGGGCGCGCCCTTACGCGCGGCGCATTATGCCTCTATCCCCATTATCAATGCGGGCGACGGCGGGCACCAGCATCCCACGCAAACGCTAACCGATTTGCTTACCATTCAACAGCGCATGGGGCGGCTGGATCATTTAACCATCGGCCTTTGCGGCGATTTAAAATTTGGGCGCACTGTGCATTCGCTGATAAAATCCCTTTCGCGCTACGAGGGCATACGCTTTGTGCTGATATCCCCCGCCGAGCTTCGCTTGCCCGATTATATCATCTCGGAGGCGATTGCCCCTGCAAACGCCCCCTACACCGAAACCACCAATCTGGATGAAGTAATGCCGCAGCTGGATATTTTGTATATGACGCGCGTGCAAAAAGAGCGCTTTTTTAACGAAGAAGATTATGTGCGCTTGAAAGACAGCTATATCCTTACCGCCGAGCGCCTGCGCAAAGCAAAGCCGTCAATGGCTGTGCTGCACCCGCTGCCCCGCGTGAACGAAATTGCCCTTGCCGTAGACGACGACCCGCGCGCCGCGTATTTTGAGCAAGCGGCCAATGGCGTGTATGTGCGCATGGCGCTGATTGCAATTTTATTAAACCTGTAAAGCCGTTTGCCTTTGCACGCAGAGCAGGCGCAAAGGCAGCGGATAAGCCCATAAAGAAAGGATTGCATACAATATGCTGAATATCGACAGTATTCAAAACGGCGTAGTAATTGACCATTTACGTGCCGGCACCAGCCTGCAAATTTATAATTTGCTGGAGCTTGACAATGTGGATTGCCCCGTTGCCATTATCCGCAACACACGCTCCACAAAGCTGGGGCGCAAGGACATTATCAAAATAGAAGGCGAAATCGACATCGATTTTGACGTGCTGGGCTATATCGACCATAATATCACCATCGATGTAATTCGTGATGGCAAAATTGTAGAAAAAAAGCAGCTGCTATTGCCCAAAAAGCTTAAAAACGTGATTCACTGCAAAAATCCGCGTTGCATTTCCAGCATTGAAGAAGAAATTGACCAAATTTTTGTGCTTTCCGAAAACGGAAAATATCGCTGCGCCTATTGCGAACAGGAATTTACGGTTGCCCCGTAATACGCAAATATTTTTAGCCGTGTAAAATGCTCTGCGCCCTATGCATGTTTACAGCACATGTGCTATAAACATACAAGGTGCAGGGCGTTTTGCACGGCCGTTTTTTTGCTTTTTGGTTGTATAAAATAGATAGTTATACTATAATAGATATAAATATTATTAGATAACTACACAATTTTATCGCAAATATAAAAGCTTGCGGCTTTGGTTTCGGCGGTGTATCGGGTTTGGCAAATCGCTTTGCATCAAGAACGTTTGTGTAAAGGCTAGGCGGCAGTGCGCAGAGTTTAGGCGCTTGCACCCTTGCGCTTGGCGGCCTTGTGCGCTGCGCTGCGTTAAAAGCACAAAAAGGCACATATTTATGAAAGGGCTGTGATGGTAAATGGATAAACTGCTTTTAAGCGCGCTTGCCGTGCAAACGGGGTATATTTTTCGTGTTTTTTTGGCGGGTGTATGCGGCTTTGTTATCGGGCTTGAACGCCGCGGGCGCATGAAATCGGCAGGCCCGCGCACGCATCTTTTGGTGTGTGCTGCGTCCGCGCTGATGATGCTGGTGTCTAAATACGGCTTTTTTGACATGTTTGCCTACGAGGCTGTTAAGCTTGACCCCTCGCGCGTTGCCTCTAATATCATTACGGGCATCACCTTTATGGGCGCGGGGCTGATTTTTGTGCATAAGCGTGAGGTGACGGGCGTTACCACGGCGGCTGGCCTTTGGGCCACGGTGGGCGTGGGCATGGCGCTGGGCGCGGGCATGTATGTGCTGGGCGTTGCATCGTGCGTGCTGATTGTGCTGTTTCAAGTGCTTTTGCATTCCAATTTGCGCTTATTTCGCGAGCCGTGGATTGCCAGCGCCACAATTTTACTAGATACCGACAAAACCGATTTTTTGCAAATTTGCGAAGCGCTTGCCGCCAAAAATGTTGAAGTATTAGAGCCAAAGCTGCGCCGCACCGAAACACCAAACCGTTTTGAAGTGAAATTTGTGGGGCGCTTTCCGGCGGCAGTGAGCACCGAAGAGGTGGCCGCACTGCTCAGCGCGCTAGAGGGCGTATGTGAAGTGAAGCTATAGCGCAGCGCGCGTTTACATAAGCGCGGATAGTAAAAAGCAAAGGAGTGCACGCAATGGATGCTAGCGGCGAACGATTTTATTTTGCACTGAACAGCCCGGATAATGCCACGTATACCTTTAGCGAATATCTGCGGGTGTTTTTTGTGCTGCGCGGATGCGCGCAGGTATGTGTGGCGGGCGAGGGCAGCATCGCAAGCGAGGCCTGTGTTTTTGTGGTGAACGCGTTTGAGCTTGCAAGCGTTACGCCCGCCGAAGGCGCAATGGTGCTTTCGCTGGGGCTTGCGCAGGATTTTATAGGGCAGCTTTGCCCAGAGCTTGCCACGCACAAAATTGTGTGCAAATCCTATTTATATGCAGCAGAAGCACAAAGCGATTTTGATGCGCTGCGCGCTGCGCTTGCCAGTGCTTTTAGCGCGCAAAACAAAATCACCGCCGCTTCCTCGATGCATGTGCGCAGCGCCATTATGCAGCTTTTGGATTTGCTTTTGCAAGGCTATGCCGTGCCGCGCGAAAACGCACAGCAAGACAGCACCGGCGGGCGCATTGCAGATGCGTGCCGTTTTATCAATGCACATTACAAAGAAAACATCCAGCTTTCGCAGCTGGCAAAGCAGCAATACGTCAGCGTGTCTTATCTTTCGCGCTTATTTCAAAAAGAGCTGGGCGTTACGTTTATGGAATATCTTACTACCGTGCGTTTACAGCGTGCGCTTTGGTTTTTGCAAAACAGCACGGGGGCCATCACCGATATCGCCTATGAAACCGGCTTTAAAAACACCAATTCGTTTATTGATTATTTTAAGCAGCACTATCAGGAAACACCAGGCCAATACCGCAAAACACACCGCAGCGCTGCGCCTTTGCCGCAAAAGCCTTTTGATATCGGCGAAGATGCGGGCGCTTTGTCTACGGCCTTTACCACATTGCTGCGCTATGAGCCAAAGGCCGCGCGCGCCGAAAAAAGCATGCCGGATGCCCATGCCGTTACCCAAATTTTTGCGCAATCCGCCACTGGCACCCGCAATTTAAAGCATCGCTGGAAGCGCCTTGTAAACGTGGGCTACGCAAAAGATATTTTAAACGCCGAGGTGCAAAAGCAGCTTTTGCGCGCGCAAACGGAAATTGGCTTTGGGTTTTTGCGCGCACACGGCTTTTTAGACGATGATATGATGGTTTATCGCGAGCGCGCGGACGGCACGCCTGTGTATAATTTTACATATCTTGACGAAGTGCTGGATTTTTTGCTGTCGATTAAGCTGCGCCCCTATTTAGAATTAAGCTTTATGCCCTCGGCGCTGGCAAAGCAGCAAAACTCTATCTACGCACGCAAATCGATTATTTCTATGCCCAAATCCCTGCTTGCGTGGACGGCGCTGGTGACGGCCCTTTTGCACCACTGCGCCGAGCGCTATGGCAAAGCCGAAATACGCGAATGGCTCATTTGCCCGTGGGGCAATCCGGATTTTGCGCTGATGTTTCCGTTTTTTGAAGCCGAGGATTATTTTGCGTTGTATTTTGCTTCTTACCGCGCAATTAAAGCTGTGGACGAGGGCCTTACCGTGGTGGGGCCGTGCAGCGCTTTCAGTGCCATCGCTTTTTCCGAGCAGTTTTTACTGCGCTGCTTACAGGAAAAATGCGTGCCCGATATCTTTGCCTGCCACGCCTACCCCGCCGCCAGCGCAGACGAGGACGATAAATCCTTACAGCTGGTGGAAAACGAAGAAGCGTTTTCCATTGTGCTCAGCGCAAACGAGCAATATCTTACGCACTATCTTGCACGGCTGGAAAGCGTTTTGGCAAAGCTGGGGCTTTCAAAGCTGCCCGTGATGCTGGACGAATGGAATTCTAACCTTTGGCAGCGCGATTTATGCAATGACACTGCGTTTAAATCGGCCTATCTGTTTAAAAACATTTTAGAAAACTACGACAATTTTTATGCCATGGGCTATTGGCAGCTGAGTGATTTTATGGAAGAGCTGCCCCCATCCGGCGCGCTGTTTCACGGCGGGTTTGGCCTGTTTACGCGCGGCGGCGTTGCAAAAAGCGGGTTTCGTGCGCTGACGCTTTTAACGCGCATGGGCGATCGCTTGCTTGCGGCGGGCGAGGGCTATTTTGTAACGCAGAAAGATGATGAAATACAGGTTTTTTTGTATAATTATTGTCATTACGATACGCTTTATCGATACAGACAAGCGGCCGAGCACACCCGCACAAAGCGGTACAAGGTGTTTAAATCGGCGCAAGACCGCGTGTTTAATTTGCAGCTTACGGGCGTTTTGGACGGCGAATGGGCCATGCAGCGCTTTCTGGTGGGGCGCGGCGGCGGCAGCGCCTATGATTTGTGGCTTACAATGGGCGCGCCCGAGCATATGACAAAAGCCGAATGCGCCCAGCTAGACGCAGCTTCCGCGCCGCTTTTTACACTGCACAGCGTGCAAGCATTAAACGAAACGCTGATTGTCAGCGCGCGTTTAGCGCCGCATGACGTTGTGGTGCTGCTTTTGCGCAAGCGCTAGGGCTTTACAATAGCAAAAATGTGCATTTTTTATATCAATAATCTGCACAAACAAAAACGCGCAAATTTTTGTATGCGCATTTAAAACAAAAATTGGATTTCGTGATGAAACAATTTGTGTATTTTTTATTATCCTTTCTTTCTATAATAGATTTATCGAAAGCAAAATGCCCCCTTTGGGGCGGAAAGAAAGGGTATTAGTGATGCAAACAAATACACAAGCCTCGTTGCACACCGAAAAAATCGGTTTGGGTGAAAAGCTGGCCTACGGCTGCGGAGACTTAGCCAGCAATCTCGTAATGGTTTTAACTGGCACGTACATCACGTTTTTTTATTCCGATGCGCTCGGCCTTAACCTCGGCATTGTGGGCACCTTGATTTTGATTTCGCGCTTTTTTGACGGCCTTACCGACTTTTTTATGGGCTTTATCATGGACAAAACCAAATCAAAGCACGGCAAGGCGCGCGCGTGGATGCTTTGGCTGGCAGTGCCGTTTGGCGTTTGCACCGCGCTTTTAACCTTTGTGCCGCAAATTGGCGAATTGGGCAAATACATTTATGTTTTTATCTCGTACAACGTTGTAACCACGTTTCTTTATACCGGCATCAATATCCCTTACGGCGCGCTAAACTCGCTGATGACGCGCGATCAGCACCAGCGCGAGGTTATCAATGTATTTCGTATGACAATGGCGCAGCTGGGCGGCATTGCAATTAATATGTTCACCATTCCGCTTGTGAACGCGATGGGCGGCTCCACCGACCAGCGCTCGTGGATGATTGTTTCGTGCTTATACGGCGGCGCCGCCACGCTTTTGTTCTTGCTTTGCTTTAAAGCCACGAAAGAGCGCGTGCACGCCGTGTCGGAAGCGGACCGCAAGCTCAGCATCGGCAAAACGTTAAAAGTGATGCTAAAAAACGACCAATGGCTGATTATTTGCGCCATTTGGGTTGTGAACATTTTGGGCATGTCGATGGGCATGGGCGTGGGCATGTACTACGCAAAATACATATTGAAAAACGAAAATATCTTTGGCGTTTTGGCGGTAACTTCGCAGGCGGTTGCCATTTTGTTAATGCCCGTAATGGTGGGCTTTGTGAAAAAATACGGCAAACGCAATGTGGCGCTTGTGGGCACGATTATCTCGCTATGCGGGCAGGCACTGATGCTGGTGAATCCCACAAGCACCGGATGGCTGATCGGCTGCGGCGTTGTAAAAGGCTTTGGCACAGCGCCGCTGATGGCCACGCTTTTTGCCATGATGGCCGACACGATTGAATATGGCCAATGGAAAACCGGCATCCGTGTAGAAGGCACCTTATATAGCGCCACCACCTTTGGCGCTAAAGTGGGCGGCGGCATTGGCATGGCAACCGCTTCTGCCATTTTGGCAGCCTGCGGCTATAACGGGCTTTTGGCCGTGCAAAGCGAAGCGGCAATGACGGCCATTAAAACGCTGTATTTATACGTTCCGCTGGTGTTTATGCTTGCCATTCCGTTTTTATACCTGTCTTATAAGCTAGACAAAATCTATCCGCAGGTTATGGCAGATTTGGCCGAACGCGAAAGCAAAAGCAAAGAAGCATAAGCGCATTTACCATGCGGCATGCGCAAAATAGTTTTTAAGGAAACGGCCACGCCCGTTCCCTACGTAAAGGGTAGAATATCGCGGTTTTGAACGCGAAACATAACGGCTATCCGTTATGACGCAGCCGAAAACAGGCGTTTTGCGCGGCAAGATTACTATTTTAAAGGAGTGCACCCAATGGCAAGAAAATACGAGCTTGCGCTTTTGCAAGCAATGCAAACAAAGGCCCACACTGTTACCGAGCGCGGCCTGCCCATACTGATTAAGCCCATCCCCGACAGCGACGAAGTGGGCGTGATGGACCCGCGCCTTTACGCCTCCATGAAGCCGCAGCTAACGATGATGAAGCTGATACCGAAAAGCCTGATGAGCAAGATGAATCCGCTGAAAGACATCAACAATATGCGCAAAATGTTTAACGGCGTGAAAAGCGTGCCCGTGGCCGAGCATGTTGTAACAAAGCGCCTTTCGGTAAAAAACGGCGATGTAGACGTGCCAATCCGCATTTACAGCCCCGAAGCGGGCGGCAAAGACCTGCCGATATTCTATTATATTCACGGCGGCGGCTGGGCAGCAGGCTCGCCCGACGTGGTGGAAGAAATGTGCAAGCTGGTGGTAGCGCGCGCGCAATGCGTATCGGTAAACATTGATTATCGCCTAATGCCCGAAAACCCCTATCCCGCCGGCCTTAACGATTGCTGGGCCGTGCTGAACTGGATATACGACAATGCCGCATCGTTTGGCGGCGATAACGAAAAAATTTGCATTTCGGGCGATTCCGCGGGCGGGAATTTATCGGCTGCCTGTGCGCTGAAGGACCGCGATGCCGGCACCAATAAAATCAAGCTGCAAGCACTGATTTACCCATCGGTAAACATGGCGGGCAAGCAAGACGAATTATATCATTTTGACAAAGAAAAAGAATTTACGTACGGCAAAAAGCACGCCGCCGCCATTGATATGATGATTGACATGATGGGCAGCGCCATGAGCGACAAGGATAAACCCAATCCCCTTTTGGGCGATGTGGATATGATGGACCCCTATCTATCCCCCTATGTGGCCGATTTAACGGGCGTTGCCCCTGCCATTATCTTATATGGCGAGTACGATTTTTTAAAGGTTGAATGCGAATCATATGCGCGCAAGCTGCAAAAAGCGGGCGTAAAGGTAAAGGCCGTGCGCTATGCGGGGCTGTCGCACGGGTTTGCCGATGTGGTGGGCACTTATCCGCAGGCCGAAGACTGCATGAACGAAATCAGCGATTTTATGACAGCCAATTTTGCATAAAACCCATTGCTTTTTTTGCACAAGCAGCCGTCTGCGTCAAAGCAAATTTTGACGCAGGCGGCTTTATCTGTTTGCAAAAACCTATTTTTTGCGTATATACGACAAAATCCGCAAGGATTACAATTGGTGCGCATGTGCGGATATGGTATACTAATTGCGTAGAAGTTCGTATTGGCCGTGTGGCTCTGCCACGGCTTTTTTGATTGAAAAAACCGCCAAAGGCCGATGCGCAATGATACCATATCGTTCTGATTCCCTATCCGTAAGACAGGGATTTCCCGCGCTTTGCACGGAAGGATACAGCCTATCCCCCGCACCGCGCAAAATAAAACGCCGCACCAAGCGGCAAGAGAAGAGGCGCACCCCATGCCACAACCCATCCTTTCCAGCGGGCAAAACCCGCTGGCCACCGAAAAAATCACAAAACTGATTGCCAAATTTGCCGTGCCCGCCATTGTGGCGGGCCTTGTAAGCGCACTGTATAATATTGTTGACCAGATATTTATCGGGCAAGGCGTAGGGCTTTTGGGCAACGCCGCCACCAACGTGGCTTTCCCGCTAACCACCATTTGCACGGCGCTGTCGCTGCTGCTTGGCATTGGCGGCGCGGCGCGGTTTAATCTGCATCTTGGCGCGGGCGAAAAAGAAAAAGCCGCTTGCGTGGCGGGCAACGCCGTAACGATGATTTTGCTTGCGGGCGTGTCGCTTTGCGCCGTGGTAATCACCTTTTTACAGCCGCTTTTGGTACTGTTTGGGGCATCACCCGACGTGCTGCCCTATGCCAAAACCTATACCAGCATCACCGCCTTTGGCATTCCGCTGCTTTTGCTATCCTCGGGTGGCTGCCAGCTGATTCGCGCAGACGGCAGCCCCACGTATTCAATGCTTTGCATGATGTCGGGCGCCATTTTAAACACCATATTGGACCCGATATTCATTTTTGGCTTTGGCATGGGCATGGCGGGCGCCGCCGCGGCCACTGTGATTGGGCAGGCTGTGTCTGCGGCAATGGTTGTAGCGTATTTACTGCATTTTAAAACCGTAAAGCTTACCCGCGCGCGCCTGCGCCTGCGTGCCGACACCGTGAAAAGCATTGTGTCGCTGGGCGCTGCGCCCTGCTTTAATCAATTTGCAATGGTGCTTGTGCAAATTACTATGAACAATTCTTTGCGCTATTACGGCGGGCTGTCGCCCTATGGCAGCGAAATACCGCTGGCCTGCGTGGGCGTTATCACAAAGCTGAACATTGTGTTCATGGCCTGCACCATCGGCATTGCGCAGGGCTGCCAACCGATTTTTGGCTACAATTACGGCGCGGGCAATCTTGCGCGTGTGCGCAAAACCTTTTTAACAGCCGCTGTCATCGAAACCGCTATTTCTTCGGTGTCGTTTATCTTGTTTCAATTGTTTCCGCGCCAAATTATCAGCATTTTTGGGCAAGGCAACGAAGCCTATTTTGCATTTGCCACACGCTATTTGCGCATTTATATGTTTTTGGTGTTTTTGATTGGCTTTCAGCAGCTTTGCTCCAATTTTTTTACGGCCATTGGCAAGGCAAAGCTGGGCATAATGATGAGCCTTACACGGCAAATTATCTTTCTTTTGCCGCTGATATTGATTTTCCCCATTTTTATGGGCATCGACGGCATTATGTACGCGGGGCCGATTGCCGATGCCGCAGCCGTGCTTTTGGCGGCATTTTTTGCCGTGCGAGAGCTGCGCAAAATGCGCTAGCTTTGCGCGATAGCACAATATTACAAACAAAAGCCGCTGCGCAGTTTAGGCTGTGCAGCGGCTTTTATAAATTTTAGTGCTTTAATCTTTTAAAACGGCTTATGCTTGCCGCTTTTCTTGTTCCAAAACATCCTGTGCCGCAGCGCCTTTGGCCATGCCTTTGCGCATACTGCGGCCAACAAAGCCGCTGATTGTGCGCTTTGCCCAATTGACCCTGCATGCGTAAAAATAGGGCCTTTGCATCCAGCCGTTTTCCCTCCAATACGCGGCATCCAGCCCGTTTAAGTGCTGCGAAAGCGATTTTTGCACTTCAAAGCCAATCAGTTCTTTTACGCTGGGCGCATACGTGCACGGCGCATCCAGCAAGCGAAGCAATTTGGCTATTTCTGCGTCGCGCACTGGGTTTTGCTGCGTAAAGATGCTTCTGCCAATAGACCCCGCAAAGATAGCGCCCCATTGCGAAGCCACGTTTTCCATATAGGCAAGTGTGGCTTTTAAGCCTGAGCCTTTTGTGGTTGCCACGCATAGCACAGGTTTTTGCGTTAGCACGGGCCGATGATACCAGCTGCAAGTGCGGTCAAACAGGGTTTTCATTTTCCCGCTAACCTGCTGCAGATAAACGGGGGAAGCCAATATAATGCCGTCCGCTTTTGCAAGCGCATCCATAATGGCCGATACATCGTCTTTTATAGCGCATTCCCCATTTAGTATGCACGCCTCGCATCCCACACAGTCCCGTATGTCATGCTGATACAGCGGCAATATTTCTAGCTTTGTGCCGTGTTGTAAAAGAAGCGCTTGTATTTGTAGTAGCAGCTGATAGGTATTGCCTTTTCGCTTGCTTGCCAATATCGCAACCACTGTTTTCGTATAAACACCCTCTTACAAATAATTTTGTATATTATATCGGCCTCTTGCCTCGGTTGCTTTGCCATATTGGATTGCCGCTTGTGGGCACGCGTTTATACAGCGCAAGCATTGATAGCATTTGCTGTTCCACGCGGGTTTGCCGTCCACAAGCTTTATAGCCTTTGCTGGGCAATCTTTGGCACACAGGCCGCATGCATTGCATGGATCTGTTGCATAAAAGGGCTTTGTGGTACGTGCAAATGTGTTAAAGCCCCTGTGCGCAAGATTGGTTTTTAAAATGGCAAATGCCCCTTCGTGCACGCGATATACGTTTTTTTGTTCGAGGATTTCGTCTGCAATCACCGCAAGTTCGTTTTTTGCCGATGTGATTTTATCTACAATTACTTTCTCGTCCTCAAGATTTGCCCCTGCAATATAATTGCTTGGCATAGTAACGCTGTAGCTGCTATCCAAATGATACAGCTTTGAGCACTGTTTTAACGCTTTGCCCGCATCTTCCCCGCAGGTGCAAACAGCAAAAGTGAAAGCATTGGTTTTGGGTAATCGCTTTATAAATGTGCGCATTGGCTCGGGGATGCCCCACGCATAAATGGGAAAAACAAAGCCGATGTGCTGCTCTGCACAGATATCGGGGATATCCGCTAATGCTGAAATATTATAGGCGATATCTCTAATTGTATCGGCGATGCCCTGCGCAACCCATTTGGAATTGCCCGTGCCCGAAAAATAAAACACCATTGATTATCCCTTGCTTTCTATAAAGTTTACGATTGCTTCTACCGTGCTATCTTGTTGTTCCTGTGCGGAGATTGTGGCATCCGGATCGCCCTTTTGTTTGCCGTAATTTCCAAACTGGGCATGGTTTCCCCCATCAATTTTTACAATGTTTTCGGTGTAGTGGATATCTTTTTCAAGGTTTGCATTAAACGTGCCATATATGGTCAGCGCCCTCGCGGGCGGATAATCGCCATATATGTACGCGCCCAGCAAAATAAGCCCCTCTACCTTATCGGGGTGTTTTGCCGCATAATCGCTTGCCATCGCACCACCCATCGAGTGCCCCGCGATATACCAGCGCTGTATATCGGGCAGCTGCAAAAACACCGCATCGGCCGCATCGGCATCAAAAATGGCCATATTTAACGGCATTTTCACGAGCACGCAGGTGTATCCCTCGCGCTTTAGCTTTTCCAGCAGCGGCAAATATGCAGCGGCCTCCACTTTGGCGCCCGGATAAAAGATGATGCCTGTTTCGCTTGGGACGCTGGGTGAAAGAATGGTCAGATTATCCACCACCTCCATTGAGCCATCACCCTGCATTGCAGCAAGCACAACATCTTCGGCGTGGTAATAATCGCTGGCCCAAATAAAAAAACCGCTTACGCTGACTGCTATTAAAATTAGTATGGATAGCAGTGTTATTTTTAGTACCTTGTGTTTTTTTGGCATAAAGCTTACCCTTCTATCGAATGAAACAATACAAAACAGCGGCAAAACTAAACATACACATAAACCCAGTAATCATGTAAAAAAGCACTTTGGAATATCCCTTTGGCGTAATTTCGCCCATGCTGTCCAGCTTTTTAATAATCGGATGCAGCCGAAAATAATAGGTAGCAATGGAAAGAATCATAGCAAAAACTGCAAGCAATTTTGTCAGTTCGCTTCCTGTAAAAACAATCACCAGTAACAGCACAATAAATATCAGCTTTGTGCCGGCAACCCAGTTTACCATGTATTTTGCAAACAATTCACTCGGCTCATTTTCTTTTGCATGAAACCAGGGGTTAAACACTGCAACGCCATTGCCTAGCTTTGAGTTTGGTGCAAAATATAAAATTAAAACATTTGCGCTTTCCATCATGACAAATAACAGTATTGCAAGATTGAGTATGACCATTTATGTGGCCTCCTTGATTTTTTGTATTCTTCGATGCCTTTTTATATGCCGCCCCGATCATTTTGCGCATCTGCCCGTGCATGGTTTGTAGCAGTGCGATTTTATGATGCGTTTCAACTGCGTCTTGCCCCAAAGCATTTTTATGCGCTTGTGCGGGGCAAACTGCGCGCAAGAATTGATTAGATTGTTTTAACGCTTCATTCTTTGCAGTAATTGTGTGTACCAATTGATTTCAAACTCTGCCGAATCAATTCCAAAATCCAGCGTGGCTGCTTGGTAGGCGATGATATCTTCTGCGTTTGCTATGTGCATCTCCTTGTGCTTTGGCGTATTTGCGCCAAACGTTAGCGCCTTAATGGCAAGCAAGGTGTTTTTAACCTCTTGCAGCTGGCCGATATATTGTTCAATCGCCGTTATTCTGCTGTGTTCCTCGGCAAAGCCGAGAAAAAACAGCTTAGAAAGCTCCATATTTTTAACTTTGCTTGCCTGCATCGGGCTAGAAACCCAGCGTTCAAACGCCGCTTTTCCATCTGGCGTGATGGCATACACCTTTTTGTTGATGCCGCCCTGTACAAATTCGCTCATGCTTACGTGGCCGTTTTTCAGCAGCTTTTTTAGTGCAATTTGCACGCTGCCCGCACTGCCGGAGCAAATAAGCGCAAGCTTTTTGTTTGTAAAACTGCTGATTTCATACGCAGTCATGGATTTGAGCAAGAGCAAGCCTAAAATAATATACTCCATAAAACACCTCTAATCAATATGTATCTAATAGATATATTATCACAAAGTGCAACGCATTGCAAGAAACAGCAAAACAGCCGCTGTTTTTAAATATTCGCCGCTTTTTATAAATTTGCCGCGATATACAAGGCGCACAAAAAAAGGGCAACCGCGCCGATTGGCGCGGTTGCCCTTTTAAAATGATTCAGCTGTATAAACGCATTCGCATTGCATCTTATGCAAAAAGGCTAATGCCGTCTGCGCACAGATTTGTGCAGAGCTTCGCGGAAATTTGCATTTACTTTTTGTAGTGGCACTTCGGGCATACGCCGTTTTCGTCTAAGGCAATGCCGCACAGCGGGCAACGGTCGATGTCGTTTTGCGTTTCAAACACTTCGCTGGCCGCATTAACGCCGCTTGTAAAGGTAATTTTGGCAATGTTCAGCTTGTCCTTAAGCAAGGCATACACAATTTTAATCATGCCCTCAACCGTCATGGTTTCTTTGGTTACAACCAAACGGCACTCGGGATATGCAGTTGCCAGCTCTGTTTGGAAGGCAGGGCCTTTCATTTGATTGCTGGGTGCGCCGTCTTTAATGCCTTGCTGCTGATACACTTCCAGTATCGCAGGCAGAAGGGGGTCATCCTGGCGCAAAATGAGCGCATGGTCAAAGTTTTTCAAAACTTCCCAGGCTGTTTTTTGAATTTCATTGCAGGGAAACACCATGTTTACACCCGCATTCACAGAATCTTCTACCTCGATGGTCAACACGCCGGTGTGGCCGTGCAGATATTGTGCTTCGCCTTTAAATCCAAAAAATCTGTGTGCATATTGTAGGTCCAATGTTGTAATACTTCTCATAATTTTCTCCTTATAATATTTATATTTACGGGGTTGCTGCTCCCGCATGCGCCATGTTGTACTGCTGGTTTTGCTTGAAATTGATTTTCTATTGATATTATATATCAATAGATATACTGTGTCAATAGTTTTTTAAAATAAATATAAATGCGCTTTGCTATCGGCCTTTCGGGCGGCTTTGTGCGCCCTTTGCTGCTGTGCAGCAATTATAAAAAGCCGATAAATAAGCACCATTACGCCTTTTTTGTATAGAATATCTGAAAACAGATGCGCAGTTTTGCCCTTATAAACAGCAATCGCCCGACGGGAAATCCCGTCGGGCGATTGGCGCTATCGTTTATTCTCCCAGTGCTTTTATCATTTTTGCAAGCACCAGCTCTTTCGTGCTGGCCAGCATGATGTCGGGCTGCACGGTGCAGCCCTCTACGTTAATGCCGATACTGCGCATGCCAGCATTGGCAATTGCGGCCACGCCGGCTGCCGCATCCTCCACGCCCACACATTCGCACGGCAAAAGCCCCAGCGCAGACACACAGTTTAAAAACACTTCGGGATCCGGCTTTGCCGCTTGAATCAGCGCCGCATCGGCCACATACTCAAACGCGTTTTCCAGCCCCAGTCGCGTAAGCACCGTGCCTGCATTTTTGCTGGCAGATGCCAATGCAATGCGATAGCCGCCCTCTCGCAATTCGTTTAAAAACGCGGTAATACCAGGCAAAATATCATCGGGCGTCAGCGTTTCAATCAGCGCCACATAGCGTGCATTTTTTGTGTGTGCAAGGCTTGCTTTTTCTGCATCGGAAAAGGCATTTTGCAAATTGTTTGTTTGTAAAATAATATCCAGCGACGCCATGCGGCTAACGCCTTTTAAAAGGCTGTTTACCGTTTTGTTAAATTGCCAGCCGTTTTCATCCGCAATGGATTTCCACGCCTCGTAATGCTGCTGCGCCGTGTCGGTAATGACGCCGTCTAAATCGAAAATAAACGCGTTGATGCTCATGCTGTTTGTTCGTCCTTTCGCAAAGCGGCGGCAGGCATTCCCCGCAAAACACCTTGCAAGAAAGGCCTGCCGATTGCTTATTTTTTCATCAATTTTCCGATGCCTTTAATATAATGTCCGTTCATTGTGTCTAATAGGCCGTCCAGCATATTGGCCGACATTGCCCCGCCGGAAAGCATTACCAGCGCGCGCAGCGGCATGTCGAACATCATGGCTTCCATCATGCGCTTGATGTCCTCGGGCGGCTGTGCGCCTTCGCCAAACATTTTGGCAGACATTTTCCCAATTTGCTTCATCAACATTCTGCCTGCCGCGCAAGCTTGCACTTCGCCCAGCGTGCTGTCGGACGTGAAGGGGCGTGCGCTTGCCGCCTCTGGCACAGGATGGCCCAGCACCGCTTCAAACTGCGCTTTGCTAAACGCCGCTTTGCCCGGCGCAAAATAGGCGGCAGCCGTTTTGCTATAATCGGGCACGGGCACTTTGGCCACTGTGTCCATCGTAACGCTATCGGTAAGGCGGATATCGCGCGAGGACGCGCCAACGGCAATTTGATATACGCCATCTTCCACGGCCCAATCGTTTATTTTTACATTATAATACGCAAATGCGCGTTTGGAAAGCGTGAAATTTACGGTTTTTTCTTCGCCGGGCGCAAGCGAGATTTTGGCAAATTCTCGCAATTCGCGCACTGCTTTAAACAGCGTGGTTTCGGGCGGCGCTACATACAGCTGCACCACTTCTTTGCCATGCACCGCGCCTGTGTTTTTAACGTTTACCGAAACCACCAGCGTGTCGTTTTCATTCATGCTGGTTTTATCCAGCGTTAAATTGCTGTAGGTAAAGTTGGTGTACGAAAGGCCGTAGCCAAACGGATATGCCACGTCCTTTTGCGCCTTGTCGTAATAGCGATAGCCCACATAGATGCTCTCGCGATACTCCACATTACCGCTTTCACCAAAATGGCCGTTGGCGGGGGTGTCGGCAATGGAAAGCGGATAGGTTTCCGTCAGCTTGCCCGACGGGCTTACCTCGCCAAAAACCAAACGATACGCGGCGTTGCCGCCCGCTTGGCCCGTAAGGCTCATTAATAAAATGGCATTCACCTTATCGCGCCACGGCAAGTGCACCACGCTGCCCGCAAACAGCACCACCGCCACATTAGCCGATGCGGCGCAAAGCGCCTCCACAAGCGCATTGTGCGCCTCGGGCAAATCGAGGTGTGTGCGGTCATACCCTTCGGATTCATATTCGTCGGTAAGGCCCACAAAGCACAGCACCAAATCGGCGCCCTCGGCAGCCTTAACAGCCTCGGCAATACGCGCTGAATCCGCTTTGCCGCTTTTTACGTCATAGCCTGGCGCATATACATACTCTGTGCCCTGCTCTGTAAAGGCATCGCAAACGGTTGTCATCATCGTGGGGCAAATTTTGCTGCTGCCCGCGCCTTGATAGCGCGGCATTTTCGCAAATTCGCCAATAACGGCAATTTTTGCTTTTTTGTCTGCGGGCAAAGCGCCGTTATTTTTCAAAAGCACTGCCGATTCCTCTGCCGCGCGCGCAGCAAGCGCGTGATGCGCGTTTGCGTCATACGGGGTTTTGGTGTTTTGTGCTTTTTGCAGCGCAATCGCCACAATGCGTGCAGCGCAAATGTCCACCAGCTTTTCGTCCAGCGTGCCGTCTTTCACCGCTGCCACAATGCGCGCATCGTTGATGCCGCCCGAGGAGGGCATTTCAAGGTCCAGCCCCGCTTTGATGGCAAGCACACGGTCATGCATTGCGCCCCAATCGGTCATCACAGCGCCCTCAAAGCCCCATTCGTCGCGCAAAATATCGCTCATTGCGCGCTTATGGTCCGACGCATAGGTGCCGCCGATTTTATTATACGAGCACATCATCGTCCAGGGCTGCGCACGCTTTACCGCGGCTTCAAAAGCCGGCAAATAAATTTCGCGCATTGCGCGCTCGTCTACAATCGAATTGCCCGACATGCGGGCTTTTTCTTGATTGTTTAACAGATAATGCTTCATCGAGGTGCCCACATTTTTGCTTTGAATGCCGTTAATTAAATTGGTTGCCATTTCGCCCGCCACAAACGGGTCCTCGGAAATGTATTCAAAATTGCGTCCGCAAAGCGGGCTGCGCTTGATATTGGCGCCCGGCCCCAAAATCACCGTAACTTCTTCTTGCAGGCATTCCTCGCCCAGCGCCACGCCGATATCGCGCATTAAATCGCGGTCAAAGCTGCACGAAGTGGTAACCGCCGTGGGAAAGCAGGTGGCGGGCACCGATTGGTTAATGCCCAAATGGTCGGCACTGGCCGCTTGCTTGCGCAGGCCGTGGGGGCCGTCTGTTACCATCACGCTGGGCACGCCGAGGCGCTCCACACCCTTTGTGTGCCAAAAATCCAGCCCCGAGCAAAGCGACGCTTTCTCCTCTAGCGTCATCTGTGCCACAAGCCCTTTTGCTTTCATTTTATCGTTATTGTTCATATTCGCTGCCTCCTGTCAAATGATATTGCATTGCTTAGTATAAAGTATAAATAGTATCGCCTTTTCACGATACACGATTTCCACTATAAATATCTTGTTTCTACTGTATTTTTGGGTTAGTATATGATATAGTAACAATATGAACAATAAAATTTATGAAAAAAGCATATTTACGCCAAAACCCGGCACCCTTACACCGCCCGAAGTAAAGGCCGAGCTTGCGCGCCATTTGGCCGCCACGCGCGAAGAATTGGTGTTTCATATGCCCTATAGCAGCGAGCAAAAGCTTTTGCAATTGATTCAAAACGGCGAGGATGCCGCTTTGATACAGCTTTTGTCGGGGCTTGCTGCGCAGGGGCTTTCGGGCGCACAGGTTGGCACCATGAGTGCCGACCGCTTAAAGCAGGCTTTTTGCATTTGTGTGTCGGGCATTACGATATTTACCCGCAGCGCCATTGAAGGCGGGCTGAACGAAGAAATTGCCTATGGCCTTTCCGATGCATATATCAACGCGGCGGGCAAAAAAACCGATGCAGATGCGCTGATGCGCTTTTTTGCGCTGGCGGCAGTGGATTTTGCGCGGCGCGTGCGCGAGGAAAAGGGGCCTAACACCGCCTGTGTAAAAAAGTGCCGCACCTATATTTCCAACCATCTGCACGAGCACATCACCCTGCGCCAGCTGGCAGCGTATTGCGCGCTTTCGCCAAATTATCTTTCGGCGCAGTTTAAAGCGCAGCTGGGCATGCCGCCGGCTGCTTATATCCGCATGCAAAAGCTGGCGCTTTCGCGCGAGTGGCTTTCGGGCACAAACACCAGCGTGGGCGAAATTGCAATGCAGCTGGGCTTTTGCTCCAGCAGCAATTTTTCGGGCCATTTTAAAGCGCAATACGGCATCACGCCGCTGGCCTATCGAAACAAACCGTAGGGGTGGAATTCATATCCGCCCGCTATCCATGAAACACAACATGCGGGCGGTATCCAACAAAATTGTTTATGTACCCTTTTTCGTTTGCCCATTGCACGATGTGCCCGTTTTTCGGGCGGATATAGAATCCGCCCCTACACAGTCAACATCATATTTTACCATCGGATAATAGGATGGTGCATCCCCGCACAATACAAAAGCGGATTTTGTTTGGCACACTGCCAAGCAAAATCCGCTTATTTTTACGCCTATTCGGCTTTTTCGTCAATGCGCACCAATAAATGCTCGATGCGTTGGTCGTCCATTTTTTCTACCGTGACGGTAAGGGCTTTATACACAAAGCTTTCGCCCTCGGCGGGGATATGCTCGAATGTGTCGAGCGCCCAGCCCGCCATGCTTGTGCGTGCGCACTCGAAATGCTTATCGGTGAAATCCAGCTCCTCAAACACATCTTCGATGTCCGCATCGCCCGACACACGATACAGCCCCTCGCTGATTTTTTCTATCAAAATTTCGCGCGTGTCGGTTTCGTCCCATATTTCGCCCACCAGCTCTTCCAGAATGTCCTCCAAAGTCACCACGCCCAGCGTGCCGCCGTAATCATCGGTAACAATGGCCATATGCTGCTTTTTACGCCGAAACTCGGCCAAAAGGCTGCTAATGCGGCGCGTGCGATACACAAACAGCACTGGGCGCATAATCTCTTGCGGCAAAGGCTCTTTGCCTTTTGCCAGCGCTGCCAGCACGTCTTTTGCATATAAAATACCGATAATATTATCCACGCTGCCCTCGTATACCGGCACGCGCGAGTATCCGTCCTCCACGCACGCGCGCACAACGTCCTCTTTATCGGCAAACGATTCAAGCGCCCGCATATCCACGCGCGGCACCAATATTTCTTGCACGGTAATGTTGTTAAACTCAATGGCAGACTGGATGATGCCCGTTTCCTGCCTGTCCAGCACGCCCTCTTCTTCCACGGTGTCGATAATGGTTTTCAGCTCATCTTCTGTAACCGAGGGCTGTATGTTCAGCTCTGCACCGCGGCGGCCTGTAAAGGTGTGCTTGATCTGCACAAAAATCCACACAAAAGGCGTGAGCACGGTTTTTAAAAAGGCCAGCGGCCTTGCCACAAACAAATTTACGCGTTCGGCATTGTCTTTTGCATAGCTTTTAGGCAAAATTTCGCCAAAAATTAACACCAAAATGGTAATCGCCACTGTGGCTACGGCCGCGCCCGATTCGCCTAAAAGCGCCGTTGCAATCAACGTGGCCAGCGACGCGGACGAAAGGTTTACCACGTTATTGCCTATCAAAATGGCCGACAACGTTTTGTCGTAATCCTCTGCGTTATGCAGGGCGATGCCCGCGGTTTTGTCGCCATCCTCTGCGCGTTTTTTCAGCCGCAGCTTGTTTACAGACGAAACAGCCGTTTCACTGGCCGAAAAAAACGCTGAAAACACCAGCAGCAAAGCAAGTGCCAAGTAAATACTGGGGCCCGGGTTATCCAAAAATAATCAACTCTACTTTCTTTATGAAATATATTAGATAATACCAGTATTTGCCGCATTTGTAAAGGGGAAACCGATCAGCGCTGCATAAAAACCCAAATTGTACGCAGAAAAACGCAAAAACGGATTTTATACCCGCCCACAAATCCCCTCACGCCGTAGGGGCGGATTCCATATCCGCCCGCGAATCAAATCATGCACCGTAGGGGCGGATTCCATATCCGCCCGTGAACACGCACCATCGCACGCGGCATCATCCCAAATATTGGGGTACCCTTTGTTCCTTTTTAGGCATGCAGGATATGCTCCGCTTTCGGGCGGATATAGAATCCGCCCCTACACACACAACATCAAATTTTGGCCATCGAATAATCGGTTGATGCATCCGCCCGCAACAAAACCCGCACGCAAATCCCCCCGCAAACAAAACGCCCCTGCTTTGATGCAATCCGCATCTAGCAAGGGCGTTTTACTTACTGCTTATTTGCCGTAATAGGCTTTCAGATACAGGTCTTTAATTTCGCTGACAAGGGGGTACACTGGGTTTGCCGTGGTGCACTGGTCCTCAAATGCTTTGTACGAAAGCTCCTCTACCTTAGAGGTAAATTCGCCCTCTTTTACGCCACAGTCTTTGATGGTGCTGGGGCGCTCCACTGCTTTAATCAAATCGCGCACGGCTTTAATCAGGCTTTGCACGCCCTCTTCGGTAGTAGAGGCCGGCAGGCCGAGATAACGCGCAATTTTTGCATAGCGCACGTCGGCGATATATTCCTTATATTTCGGGAACGAAGCAAATTTGGTGGGCTTTTGTGCGTTGTACGCAATCACGTACGGCAGCATAATGGCGTTTGCGCGGCCATGCGGAATATGAAATTCGCCGCCCAGCTTGTGCGCCATCGAGTGATTCAGCCCTAAAAACGCATTGGTAAACGCCATGCCCGCAATGGCCGAGGCATTGTGCATTTTTTCGCGCGCCTTATGGTCGCCCTCGTGGAACGAGCGCTCTAAATACGTAAACACCAGATAAATCGCGTGCAGGGCAAGGCCGTCGGTGAAATCGCTGGCCATTACAGACACATACGCTTCGATGGCGTGTGTTAAAACGTCAAGGCCGGTATCCGCCACAATGCTTTTTGGCATCGACCATGTGAACTGCGGGTCAATAATAGCCACATCGGGCGTAAGGGCATAATCGGCAAGCGGATACTTGATATTGCCGTTTGCCTTATCGGTGATAACGGAAAAGCTTGTTACCTCGCTGCCTGTGCCCGAAGTGGTGGGGATGGCAACCAGCTTTGTTTTATTGCCAAGCTCAGGGAATTTAAACGCGCGCTTGCGGATATCCAAAAAGCGCTGGCGCAGGCCGTCAAAGCTGGTTTCGGGGTGCTCGTAAAACAGCCACATGCCTTTGGCCGCGTCGATGGCGCTGCCGCCGCCGATGGCAATAATCACATCGGGCTGGAACGCGCGCATGGCCTCTACCCCGCGCAAAATGCATTCTACAGACGGGTCGCTCTCTACGTCCGAATAGATTTCGCTGTGGCAATACACCTCGCGGCGGCGCAGATAGTACAAGATTTTATCCACATTGCCCAGCTGCACCATCATTGGGTCGGTTACGATAAAGGCGCGGGAGATATCCTCCATCTTTTCAAGATATTGGATAGAATCTTCCTCAAAATAAATTTTCGGCGGAATTTTAAACCACTGCATATTCACCCTCCTCTTGGCAATGCGCTTTTTGTTGATGAGGTTCACGGTGGTAACGTTTTGCGAAACCGAGTTTTTGCCATAAGAGCCGCACCCAAGCGTAAGCGATGGCGTGTTGGTGTTATAAATATCGCCAATGGCGCCCTGCGAGGACGGGCTGTTTACGATGATGCGCCCCACCTTCATGGCAACGCCGTACGCATCGGCAATTGCCGAATCGCCTGTGTGGATAACCGCCGAGTGGCCAAGCCCGCCCAGTTCCAGCATTTTTTCAGCAAAGGCAAAGCCCTGCTCTTGATTTTTTGCAATAAAATATGCCAAAACCGGCGAAAGCTTTTCATAGCTTAACGCATGCGCCGCCGAAGGCTCGGGCAGCTGCGCAATCAAAATTTTTGTGCGCTCGGGCACTTTTAGGCCCGCTTCTTTGGCAATCCAGCATGCAGTTTTGCCCACCACATCGGCAAACACGCCTTTTGCGGGATTGGGGAACATGTATTTTGTAAGCTGCTCTGTTTCTTCTTTATTTAAGAAATAGCAATTATTGGCTTTCATGTATTCTTCAAATTCTTTGCTGATTTCCTGATCCACGATTACAGCCTGCTCCGACGCGCAAATCATGCCGTTATCAAAGGTTTTGCTCATCATCAAATCGGTGCAGGCGCGATGCAGATGCGCCGATTTTTCAATATAGCACGGCACATTGCCAGGCCCTACGCCAAGCGCGGGCTTGCCGCAGGAATAGGCCGATTTTACCATGCCGGGGCCGCCCGTGGCAAGAATGGTGGCAACGCCCGGATGATTCATCAGGCACTGCGTAGCCTCGATAGACGGCTCGGTAATCCACTGGATGCAATGCTTGGGCGCGCCCGCTTTTACAGCGGCTTCGTACACGATGCGTGCCGATTCAGCCGAGCATTTTTGTGCCGAGGGATGAAAGCCGAAAATGATGGGGTTGCGCGTTTTTACGGCAATCAGCGCTTTAAACAGCGTGGTTGATGTGGGGTTTGTGGTGGGTGTAACGCCGCAGATAACGCCCACGGGCTCTGCCACTTCCACATAGTTTTCCATCTCGTTTTCGTCTAAAACGCCCACGGTTTTTTCTTTTTTAATGTTGTGCCAGATGTATTCGGTGGCAAACATGTTTTTAATAACCTTATCTTCATATACGCCGCGGCCTGTTTCTTCCACCGCCATTTTTGCCAATTCCTGATGTTTATCAAGGCCGGCCAGCGCCATTTCGTGCACAATATTGTCCACGGCTTCTTGGTCAAGCTGCATAAACGCATGCAGTGCCTCGGCCGCATTGGCCACCAGTTTATCTACGGTTGTTTGCACGGCTGTTTTTTCGGTTTTAATCTCCACTATTGCTTTTTGAGCCATACTATTTCCCTCTTTTCTGTTTTGGTAGGTTTTTGCCTTGTATACAGTATAGCATGTATGTTAATTATTTATCAATGTCCACACTAAACGAACTTGCCGATAAAAATACGATTGTTTTGTTTATATTGACAATTATTTAACAATCACAACTTATAAAAAGAGCTCCCCTTCTTTTGTTAATACGCAATTATGGAACAATCGTCTTATGCAAAAAAGCCCGTCCCTTGCGGAACAGGCCTTTTTTATATAGCTTATATGCGCATTTTTATAAACCCATTTACAAAAACAAATCCTGTAAGCTTTTGGTGTACGGCGCGCGGCAAATGCCGTGCTCGGTAACGATGCCTGCAATCAGGCTGTGGTCTGTTACGTCAAAGGCGGGATTATAACATTTTACGCCCTTTGGTGCCATTGGTTTTTCGTAAAATTTGTTTTTAATCTCGTCGCCGTTGCGCAGCTCAATTTCAATATCCGCGCCGGTTTTGCAGTTTAAATCGATTGTAGAGGTTGGCCCCAGCACATACACGGGGATGCCATAATGCTTTGCCAAAATGGCCACGCCCGAAGTGCCAATTTTGTTCGCGGCATCGCCGTTTGCGGCAATGCGGTCGCACCCAACAAAGCAGGCGTTTATCCAGCCGTTTTTCATTACAAGGCTGGCCATATTATCGCAAATCAGCGTCACGTCGATGCCGGCTTTATGCAGCTCGTAGCTGGTAAGGCGTGCGCCCTGCAAAAGCGGGCGCGTTTCGTCGGCAAAAACGCGCACGTTCATGCCCTTTTCTTTTGCAAGAAACAGCGGCCCCAGCGCCGTGCCGTAAAGGCTGGTGGCAAGCGGCCCTGCGTTGCAATGCGTCAGCACGCCGTCGCCCTCTTTTAAAAGGGTTAGCCCATATTCCGAAATGGCGCGGCACATCTCTACATCCTCGGCCTGAATGGCTTTGGCTTCGTTGCCCAAAAGCTGCACAATCTCGTTTACGGGCTTATCGGCGTTTGCTTCGGCAGTGCGCTCCATCCGCGCCAGCGCCCAGCTTAAATTCACGGCGGTGGGGCGCGAGGAATTAAGATAATCCTTCATTTTACGAAATGCGTTGATAAAATTTGCATAGGAATCGCTGGGCATTTGTTTTGCCAGCACGTACATGGCATAGCCCGCGCAAATGCCAATGGCGGGCGCGCCGCGCACCTTTAATTCAAAAATGGCGTCATACAAATCCTCGGCCTTGCTAAGTTCCAGTGTTTGCACCTCGTTTGGCAAAAGCGTTTGGTCGATTAATAAAACGGCGCTTTCGTCTTTGTTTAAGCCCACGTTTTCAGGTTTTTTTAGCTGCATAGTAACAGTCCTTTCATTACGCTGCGTCGCCATCGGCGCGCGGCCACTGATGATAAAATTTGATTTTAGATAAACGAAAATCCGGTTTTAAAGCTGTCTTTATCCATAAACGCTTTTTCATACTCCGAAAGCGGATACAGCGTGATCTCTGGCAAACGCACAAGCCCGCGCTGCAATAAGCGCAGGGCGGGCGCAAACGGCCCGCAGCGGCTGCCCACTAACGTAATTTCGTTCACCACAAAGCTGCTCATATTCACGTTTGCATCGCCCGCATAGGTGCTTTTAAGCACAATGGTGCCCCCGCGCCGCACAAGGCGCGCTGCCGTGGCAAGGCCTGAGGGCGCGCCGCATGCATCGATCACCACTTCAAAGCTGCCGCAAGGCTCGGTGGCTGTTTTAGCGTATGGGGCAAACATGGCCAGTTTTTCAGCATGGCGGCCAAACACCGTGAGGTCTGCCCCCAAAAGCGCCACCGCCTGCGCAATCATAAATGCAAGGCGGCCATCGCCAATAATGGCCACGTTTTTATCGGGGGTAATCTGCCCTTGCTCCAAAATTTGCAGCGCGGCGGCAAACGGCTCGCAATACACGGCGTGCTGCGGCGCTAAATCTTCCGGCAGCACATGCAAAAGCCGTGTTGCCATCGCGATATATTCGGCAAATGCGCCATCCTTTTGCGCAATGCCGATTACCTGCCGATTATCGCAATGCTTTTCGCGCCCTGTTTTGCAATACAGGCAGGTGCCGCAGCCCTCGTTCAATTCCCCTACTACGTGCTTGCCAATCAGCGCGGGGTCATTCGATTCGCGCACAATGCCCACAAATTCGTGCCCCAGCACGCCGCTAAAATCCGGCTTATAGCCGCGCAAAATTTCTTTATCGGTGTTACACACGCCGCAAAGCACCACTTGAATCAAGCTTTCGTGCGCCTTTGGCGTGGGCATGGGATAATCGGTGCGATAAACCGCTTTTTTGCTTTGGTTATCATAGCACAGCGCTTTCATAAACATCACATTCCTTTCTTTTGCGTATGCTGCTTTCGCTTTAACGCAGCAGCGCCGCGCGCAAAAGTGCCCTAAAATGCCGCAATTGCCCCCGTGACAAGGCGCGTAAAATCGCCCGAAACGCGGTCGGCTGTTTCTTTTACTTCCTCGGCGGTAAGGGCGTTGCCCGTCATGCCTGCGGCCAAATTGGAAATGCACGAAATGCCGCAAACCCGCATGCCCATGTGGTTTGCCGCCACGGCCTCGCACGCGGTGCTCATGCCCACGGCATCCGCGCCCAGCGCGCGGCACATTTTAACTTCGGCGGGGCTTTCAAACGCGGGGCCTGTTAATTGCATATACACGCCCTTTTGCAAGCCGATATTTTCGCGCGCGGCCACAGCCTCGATGGCGGCGCACAAATCCTTTCGGTAAATTTCGCACATGTCGGGAAAGCGCACGCCAAGCGCATCTATATTAGGCCCAATCAGCGGCGAGGGCGCAAAACAGGCAATCTGGTCTGTAATCAACATAAAATCGCCCGCCGCAAAGCCCGTGTTCACGCCGCCCGCGGCATTTGTGAGAAACAGAATTTCTGCGCCCATTTTGCCCATTAAGCGCGTACCCAGCACCACGTCTTGCATGGAATATCCCTCATAATAATGCACGCGCCCCTGCATAATCACTGTGGGCACGCCCGCCACCTCGGCAAACACAAATTGCCCCTTATGCCCCGGCGCTGTAGAAACCGGAAAGCCCGCAATTTCGCCGTACGGAATCGTGCAAACCTGCTTTGTCCCCTCGGCAAAATCCCCAAGCCCTGAGCCTAAAATCAGCGCCACGCGCGGCTTAAAAGGCAAGCGCGCCTCGATGCTTTTGTATGCGTTTTGCAATTGCTCTTGTGCGTTCATGCTGCTATTCCATCCTTTTTTATTATTTTACTAGCGCCTTGCGCTTTTGGCCAGCAGATATTCGCCAATATCCTCAAAGCCGCATTTGTGATAGATTTTACCCGCCACGGGGTTATCGTAAAACAGGCACAGATATTTGCGCCCTGCTGCAAAGCAAAACTGCGCCGCCTTTTGCACACAGGCCGTGGCATAGCCCTGCCCGCGCGCCGAGGGCAGCGTTGCCACGCCGATTAACATGGCCGAAATGTCGTTTTCGGCCGAGGTTTCGGCAAGGCTTACCAGCACATCGTTTTCAAAAATGCCAAACGCATGGCCGCCTTTTTCTAAGTTTTGGCGATAATGCGCAATTTCTTTTTCGCGCTCGGCGGCATCGCAGCCAAACTCGGCAATTTGCACCAATAAATCAAAAATGGCCGCGGCGTCCTCTACTTGCAGCGCGCGCACCTTGCAAAGCGCCGCAGAGGGCGCGGCCTGCATTGCGCCCATGCGTGCCAAAAAGGTGTTTTGGCAGCTTTTTAGTGGCAAAAGCGCGGCGGCTTTTGCCGCCACCTGTGCTTTGCCGCTAAACACATCAAAACCGTGCTTTGTAACCCATGCGGCTACGGCCTCGGCGTTATAGGCGGTGTGATGGCTATAAAACACATAGCTGTCAAGATAGCGCAAAAGCACAAAATCATAGCCGCCGCTGGGCAAATCCTCGCAAAACACCTCCACGATATCGCCCGCAAGGCCGTACACCTCTATGTCGCCGTATATAAACAAGGTTTGTTCCGGCTCTGCGCTAATGTATTGCAAAAGCGCCTCGCGCTCGTTTTCCATCAGCTTTCGCATGCATGCACCCTCCTGTAAAACCCGATTGCAAAATCGTTTTATGTTTTATTTATTATACCTCTTTTGCAAGCGAATCGCAAAGCGAATTTGCAAACTTTGCGCGAAGTTTACAGTATAGACATGTATGCCCGCCGCAAAAAGGCTATAATAACGCATTGGTGTTTTGTTTTGCTTTTTGCCCGCGCGCTTGCAATGCGATTGGCCTTGCGCGGCATATCCTGCGCAGAAAAAGTGGCTTTTTGCAAGCAATGCGTGTACAATAGAATACAATACCGCAAAGCCGCACATTTACCCCTAAGAGAAAGGAACACAATTTTATGGATACGTTTAAAATTAAACAGTACACAATGGGCGAAGAGATTTTTAATTCCGTCACACACGGCGTGGGCAGCCTTTTGGCCATTATCGGCACCACCGTGCTGGTAACGCTGGCCGCCGCGTTTACCGATGCCGCCACTGTGTGCATTATGCTGGTTTACGGCATTTCTTTGATCGTGCTGTATACGATGAGCACGCTGTATCACGCATTTCCGTTTGCGGGCGTGAAAACCTTTTTTCGTATTTTGGATCATTCGTCCATTTATCTTTTAATTGCAGGCACCTATACACCCTTTACGCTGATATTGCTGCGCGGCACGCAAACGGGCGTGATTATCTGCGCGGTGGTGTGGATTGCGGCGCTTTTGGGCATTGTGCTGAACGCAATCAGCGTAGAAAAATTTAAAAAATTGTCGATGATTTTGTACGTAGCAATGGGCTGGGCCGTGGTGTTTGCCGTGGGGGATATTGTGGCGGCTTTGCCGCCGGCAGGCCTTTGGCTTTTGGTGCTGGGCGGCATCAGCTACACCGGCGGCATCGTGTTTTACGCGCAAAAAAAGATTAAATACATGCACAGCGTATGGCATTTGTTTGTGCTTTTGGGCAGCGTTTTGCATTATATTGTGGTGGCCGTGTACACACTGGGGCCGCTTTTGCGATAAGGCGCAACGCCCGCGCCATCACAAAGCCCGCGCCAAAGCATAACACCGAATACACAAAGGCAGCTTGCCGCGAATACCGCGGCAAGCTGCTTTTTTTGTTTTTCTATTTTACAAATTCGCCGATAATGGCATTGGCCTTTGCATAGATATCCTCGGGCTGCACGCCAATAAAAAATGCGCCGTTTTCGTACAATATTTTGCCATCCACCATCGTAAGCTTCACATTTTGCTTGCTGGCAGAATAAACAATGTTTTTGGTAATATTGTTCATCGGCTGCATATTGGGTGCATGCATATCCAGCATCACGATATCCGCGCGCTTGCCCACATCCAGCGTGTCGCAATCGGCAAGGCCCATCGCGTGCGCGCCCCCCACCGTGGCCATATACAGCACCTCACGCGCGTCCATCGCGGCCGCATCGTTATAGCGCAGCTTTTGCATGCCTGTGGCCAAAAACATTTCGCGGAAAAAATCGAGGCAATTGTTGCTGGCGGGGCCGTCGGTGCCCATCGCCAGCGGCACGCCCGCGCGGTGAAAATCGCACAGCGGCGCTATGCCGCTGGCAAGCTTCATGTTCGACGCAGGGTTTGTAACAACATAAAGGCCTTTTTGTTTAAAAATTTCGATGTCCTCTTCGCTTACATGCACACAGTGAAAACACGCGCCGCCAAAATCAAATAGGCCAAAATCGTTTAAATACGCCGTGGGCGTTTTGCCCGTGCGGCGAATACAATCTTGCACCTCGGCAAGGCTTTCGGAATTATGGGTCGATATCGGCGCTTGGTATTGATGGCAAAGCGCCGAAAGGTCGCGCAGCCGCTCGGCCCCCGTAGTATATTCGGCATGAAAGCCCAGCCGATGCGTGATAAGCGGGTGCAAGGCATTAAAGCGCAAATGCTGTTTTTCCAGCATTTCAATGGTGTTTATAAAATCTGAATAACAGCCGCAAAGCACGGTGCGAAAGCCCGTGGCAATGGACGTTTGCGCCATTTCCTCGGGGAACATATACATATCAAAGCACGCTGTGATGCCGCTTTGCAAATACTCCATAATGGCAAGCGTGGCAAGCGGCGCAATATGCGCAGCGCAAAGCTTGGCTTCCATCGGAAACACCTGCTTATTCAGCCATTCCAAAAGCGGCATATCATCGGCATATGAGCGCAAAAACGTCATGGCGCTGTGCGTGTGGGCATTTTTAAAGCCGGGCAAAAGCACATTGCCGTCGGCATCGATTTCCCTGTCCCATTCCGGCGCTGGGTGCGCAGGCGTGCCCACCGCAGTAATCACGCCGTTTTCGCACCATAATTCGCCTTGTATCGGCTGCGCATGCGGCGTTTGCATTGTTAAAATGCGCGCATTATAAAAACGAATATTCATTCCATTCGCCTACCCTTCTGCAAATCCGTTCACTCAGGTTTGCATTATTGCAAAATCAGCCCCACGGGGCAATGGTCGCTGCCAAAAAATTCGGGATAAATGGCCGCATCGGCAACGCGCGGCAAAAGCGCGTTTGACACCACAAAATAGTCGATACGCCAGCCCGCGTTATTCTCGCGCGCATTGCGCATATAGCTCCACCAGGAATACGCCTCGGTTTTGTCGGGATATAATGCGCGAAACGTGTCTGCAAAGCCGCTTTGCAAAAGCAGCGAAAATTTGTTGCGCTCCTCATCGGTAAAGCCCGCATTTTTGCGGTTTGCCTTTGGATATTTTAAATCAATTTCCTTGTGTGCCACATTCAAATCGCCGCAATAAATCACGGGCTTGTCGGCCGAAAGCGCCATCAGATGCGCGCGCAGCACGTCCTCCCATTCCATGCGAAAGGCAAGGCGTGTCAATTCGCGCTGGGCGTTTGGCACATAGGCATTTACCAAATAAAAATCCGCATATTCCAGCGTAATGGCGCGCCCCTCGTTATCATAGGCTTCTTCGCCGAGGCCGTAGCGCACGCTGATTGGCTCGCTTTTTGTAAACACCGCCGTGCCCGAATAGCCCTTTTTTTCGGCGCTGTACCAATATTGATGATAGCCCTCTGGCGCAAACTCGGCTTGGCCGGGCTGCATTTTTGTTTCCTGCAAGCACAGGATATCGGCATCCAGCGCGGCAAACGATTCGGCAAAGCCTTTGGTTAAAACGGCGCGAAACCCGTTGACATTCCATGAAACTAATTTCAAATTCTACTCCCCACAATCATTTGCATCAGCAACATCCACACAAGCGCGATGAAAGCCGATGTTAGTATACCCGTTAGCATTCCGCCATTGACAATTGCCGTGCGAAACAGTTTTTCGGGAACGTATTCTATCGGCGCACAAAACCTTGTGCGCATTATAGCAAAGCAAATCGCAATACAGACCAAACCTGCCGGAACAAGCACAACGATGCAAAGCAAATTGATCATCGCACTTATGGGTGCTGGCAAAATTGCACTGATTGCCAGCGAATAGATAAATAGGCCTAAAAAATTGGCAATGGCATGCACCAAAATCGACAGCCACACGTGGCCGCTTCTTGTCATAATCCAGCAAAGCAAACAGCCAATCAGCGCATTAAAAAAGAAGTTGGGAATGTTCAGGCCGCAAAAGCCGTAGGCCAGCGCACCCACAATAATAAACGCTTTGTCGCCATACTGAATCAGCCGTTTGTATAAAACGCCGCGCAAAAACACGCCCTGTGCAAGCGGCAGCACCACGCACGCCAAAGCAAAGGCTAGCGGCGGCGAGCAAAACAAAAAATCTAAAATTTCGTCAAAGAAAAACGTGTAAGGGCGCTGCGCCATACGCAGCACTCTTGGGAATACGCAAAGGCCAGCGCAAGCAATTACACTAAGCAGCAAGCTTAAATAATCTTGCGCATCCAGCACGCGCTGCGGCACTTGCTGTGCTTTTGGCATACCCTTTACCACCGCCGCAAACAGCGCCGCTGCAATCACAATACTCAGCGTGCGCATGATGGGATACCAGTCTATCGCATCATGCGTCACGGTGTTTAACGCGTTTGCCAGCGAAACGCTAAAAAGGTATAGCACCATGTGAGAGAATACATACACAAACACCCCCGCGCCCACGCGTGACGCAGCACGCTTAAAAGCGTTTGATGCTTGCACCATAGATGCCGTGTTAGATGAAAACGCGGGTTCCGGCGAGGCTTTTTCTGCCGCTGCATCGGTTTTGATGCTGCTATGCGGCTCTTGCGCAATGTCTTGTTGTGTTTCCATAACAATCAACAGCCCTTTCGTTTTGTATTTTCTAACAGTATTCTATTTGTATTGTAACACAAAAAGCCCGCCGTTTCCATAGCGAAACCACGGGCTTTTTTACAGCAAAAATGCATCTAAAACCTTACGTATGCAGGCCATAAACCGCGTTGCACTTACAGTAGCGTCACCAGCACAATGATGCCGACGCCAAACAGCAAGTATGCGCCCATGCCGAGGTTGCACACAGCCGCGCGTGCAGCGTGCTCGGGCAGCGGGTAAACGCCCGGCTCCAGCTCAATGGCTTTTTTGCGTATGGTGCGGATAAAGAGCACAATGCCCGTCACCGTGCCGGCAATCATCAGTATCGCCAATATGCCAAGTGCCACCGTGTTTTCCATCAGCGCGGGCGCAATCACCATGCCGTAGGCGTTAATAATGATGTGTAAAAGCATGCTATACAGGATATTGCCTGTTTTCGCCATCACATATGCAAAGATGGCGCCCAGCGCAAACGCATAAAAAATCTGCGAAAGATTGCCGTGAAACACCGCAAACGCAAGCGCCGAAACCAAGATAAACGCCTTGTCGCCATAGCCGCCCAGCTTTTTATACAATAGCCCACGGAACAGCAGCTCTTCGCCAATCGGCGCCACCAAAACGCCAAACAAGAAATTGTATAAAATGCCGCTGGAGGCCTGCGCATTCATAATCGGGTTTATCACTTCGCTGCCTTTTAAAAGGCCGATGCCCATTGTGATGCACACAGACACAATATTAAAGATGTACAGTGCGGCCACGCTGATAAAAAATACCGTCCAGCCGCGCTTTACCCCAAGGCGCACCTTTTCGCGCGCAGGCAGCGTGTTTTCTACACGCGAAAGCATCCACACAAAAATTGGCACCGCAATGAGATACAGCGGCGCATAGCTCAGCACCCATACGCCATAAGGCGCGCTGAGAAAATCGGGCGCGGCCAGCTGCAACACTACACTAAAGCCCACTTGTAATAGCTGTGTAAGCGCAAATAGCACGGTAAGCGCAAAGCCCACCTTGCTGACTGTTTGTTGAAAGCCAATGGTATTTGTTTGCATGGATATTCGTCCTTTCTGGTTGTAAAATACGCGGGTTGTTTTGTACAAACGGGGAAAATCGGTTTTATTGCGCGCGGCGAGAGCACGCGCATGGAGATATAATCGTTAATAAAGCATTGAAGCTGTTTTATTAACTATATGCCCGCACAGGCGCATTGTCAACCCCGCAAATACTGGCGGGCGGATGATATCCGCCCCATGTTTTAGATGTCAGATAATAGAGATAAGAGGTCAGAGGTTAGAATGGGGGTACGGCGGGCGGATAATATCCGCCCCTACGGTTAGGCGTTAGATAATAAATATAAGCGGTCAAAAATTGCGCATTTGGGTGTAGGGGCGGATTCCATATCCGCCCGAAAACGTCCACACCGCGCTATTGTGTAAACGCACAAAGCCCATCCCCCGCAATGCGCAAGGGATGGGCTTTGTATCGGCATGCAGTTTGCACAGCTGCCGTTTTATTTTGCGCAGGCTTTGTTGATGCGCTCTTCCATTTGCTTCATATACTCGTCTGTGGTCAGCTTGCCCGCAAGCACTTTGATAAGCTCCTCGCGCATATCGGTATCGTATTTATTTACGATATCCTGGCTGCCCCATTCGCGGCCCGGAATCTCCGAGGTGTTGGCCAATTCGTTCGAGAAAATCTCGAAAAATTCTGCGCCATATGCATAGTCCAGCTTTTCATTGCCAACAACCGGGCTGATGAAATTGTTTTCCACGCAGTATTGTGCATTGATTTCTGGGCGCGAGAGCCACTCGATAAATTCTACAGCTTCTTTTTCTACGCCAGAGCCCTGAAATGCGCCGATATACTTGCCGCCCGGCACGGTGGCGCGGGTTTTGTCTTTCGGCAGATAGGTAACGCCCCACTCAAAATCTTTGATTTCGTCTTTGTAGTTCGACACAACCCAGTTGCCCGAGAAATGCATGGCCACTTGGCCTGTGCGGAACAGATTGTTCGGGTTTTCCGAGCCAAGCCATACGGAATCTGCAATGATTTTTTCGTCGTGCAGCTCTTTAAAGAAATTAACGGCACGTGCGGTTTCGGGGGAATTAAAGGCCGAGCCGCTTAAATCGTCTTTCAGCATTTGGCCGCCTGCTTGGTACAGCAAGGTGGAAAAACGCTGCGGCGAGCGGTCATACACAAGGCCGTATTTCACGCCGCCCTTTTCCATCACGGTTTTCATGGCTTCTTTCCACTCTTCCCATGTCCAAACCTCTTCGGGGGATTGCGGCACTTTTACGCCGGCTTTATCAAAAGCGGTTTTATTGTACATCAGGCCGTTCGCCGTTACATCCATCGGCGCGCCAATCATTTTGCCGTTATAATCAATTTTCAGCGCATTTGTGAAGTTTGCTTTAAATGCGTCTTTGTCTTCTACATAGTCATACAAATTCACCAATTGATTTTCAAACACGCCTGCGCTGCTTAAACGGGCAAGGGCGGGCGCTTTTTTTGCGTTTAACATGTTTTTGATTTTATCTGTCATGTCGTCATAGGGCACTTCGATAATTTCAATTTCCACATTGCCTTTTTCGGCTTCATATTGGTCGGCAAGGCGGCGGAAGGTTTCGCCCTCTTTGCCATCCGAAAACCACATTACGTCCAGCTTTACCTTTTCGCCCGTGGGCGCAGAGGCTGCGGGTGTGGAGCCAGGCGCAGAGGAAGCCGGCTTGCTCGAGCAGCCGGCAAAGGCGCCGAGTGCCAGGGTAACGCTTAAAAGCATTGCTACAATCTTTTTCATTTTCTTTCTCCTTTTAATTTCTGTTTTTTGCATCGGCCGCTTTTTCAGCGGCATACTTTTTCGGGGTAATACCCGTAACCTTTTTAAATACGCTCACAAACCGGCTGTCGCTGCAAAACGAAAGCGACAAAGCCACCTCTGTTACCGAACACCCCCTTTTTAACATGGATTTTGCACTGATTATTTTTTGGTTTGTGATATATTGTGTCAGCGTAAAGCCTGTTTCGTTTTTGAAATAATGGCTGAGATAATATTTATCCATAAAAAACCGTGTGGCTAAATCATCCAGCTCCAGCTTTTCGCTGACGTGTTCCACGATATATGCTTTGATGTCCTCGATGCGCGAACGGCTGCGGGCATCCTCGCCAAATTGCATATCGGGCACAAAGGGTGTTTGCGTGTCTACTGCGCCCGATTTTAAGAAAAAATCATACAGCTCATTGATTTGCAAAACCAGATTTAAAATCATAAGCTCTGTTTTTACCGTTTTCAGCTCTGCGTTATCCTCGTGAATGCAGCGCTCGATATTTTCAAAGCCCGCAATAACCTTGTCAAGATTTTCGCCCGTTAAGGATATGCGATGCATAAAGTTTTCGGGCCGATGCTCGAAATACTTTGCAAATTCATAGCCTATTGCCGTGCCTGCACGCGCAAGCACCTCTGGGTCAAACATCAGCACATAGCGATAATACTCGCCCTCTATAGCGCCATACGTTTGGTGATATTCCTTGTTGTTCACCAAAACAAGGTCGCCGGGCTTCACTGTGTAGAATCGGTTTTCGATATTAACGCCCGCGCCCTCGCTCATAAATAAAAGGATTTCATAGTTTTTATGAAAATGATAGCCTTTCATTTTCCAGTTTTGCGAGCTGCCGTGATAATAATAAAGCGAAGCGAACTCCTCGTAAAAAACACGTTCTTTCATTGTAAATCCCATTCCTTTTTGGGGGCTTAAGCCAAATACGCGCCACAGCGGCACCTATTGGGCACAAACCCGGGCGTAAAAACCGTTTCACGCCGGCCTATTTTCCAAGATCCTGCGAGTGCTTTATTGCTCGGCGTTCTGCCAGTAATCCTGCAAAAGCTCTTGTAATAAAAGCACCATCAATGCCTGCCCATAGGTCATGGCGCAGCAAGGAATATTTTCATAAAAGGCCTCGCTGTCGCCGATAGGCGTGCCGTAGGATACATTGTTTACTGTGCCGTCTTTGTCGATATAGCGCACAATTTCTTGCACGCCATCGGTGATAAGCGTTTGGTACTGCGCTTTATCCAGCACGCCCGCGCGCACACCGCGCGCAATGCCGTATAAAAATGCAGCGCTTGCCGAAATTTCGATATACGTGTTTGTGTTGGGGATAACGGTATGCCAAAGCTTTTTGTCGGCATCGCAATATTTTGCCAGCGCTTTTACCTGCTGATGAAATACCGAAAGCAAATAACGCTTTACCGTGTCGTTTAACACGCCCTCGTCGCAAAGCTCCAGCACCACCACGGTGTACCAGCCATTGCCACGCCCCCACAGCACTTCGCCGTAATTGTGATTGTAATTAAAATTCCAGCCGTGGTAAAAAAGGCCCTCTTTTTTATTAAACAGATATTTGATATGCGCAAGCACCTGATAGCTGGCCTCGTCGATGCAATCCTGCCTGTGCAAAAGCTTGCCCGCACGTGCTAAAAACAGCACTGCCATAAACAAGGTGTCTATCAGGATTTCGCCGTCGTTTGCGTTTTTGGTAATCATGTGCTGAAAGCATTCGTCCCCTGTGCGAATCAGCTTTTTATCTTTCATAATCCAGTCTGTCCACTCGATAATTAACTCCAGATATTCTTGCTTTTTGGTGATTTCATATAAATACGTCAGCGTCAGCATGGGGGCCGTGGTATTCACGTTTTTCTCCAAAATCCCCTCGCGGATGCGATCGTCAAACCAATGGATTAAAAATTGCAGGGTTTCGTCGCTTTTGGTGATGGTGTAGTGCTTGTAAAGGCCAAAAATGCCAATGCCCTGCGGCCATTCCCAGCAATTGATGTCAATCAAGCTGATGGGGAAAACCTCTTGCATGTTTTCGTTTTTCATGGTCATCATCTTGGCGCATACACGCTCGAGGTAATCTTCAATTTGCGCTTTATTTATCATTGCCCGGCTTCCTCCTTAAACTCCAGTATGCCGTCTGCCGTAAGCGGATATTGATTTTCGGCCTTGCCGTTTACGAAAAAGCGATTGTCTGCGCGCAGCACAAGCTCGCCAAATTCCTGTTCATTCACACGCACATCGCCGTTTTCGTCGCAGTGGATGGCAACGCCGCTCATGTATGTGTGGAAATCGTCTAAATTGGCAAACTGCTGCTTGCCCGCCACCTTTACCACCCACACATTTTCGCGGCCGGGGCTTGTGAACTCGCGGAATTTGCAAGGGCCGCTTTTTTGTATTTCTAAGCCGTTTTTAGCCGCAACGCCGATATAGCCGCCGTCTTTTTCCAGCGCGATAAAATTGTCCTCGCCCAAATAGCCCGAAAACTCGCTGAGCGGGATATACGCATGGGTGTAATCGATGCGGTGCTCGGGCGATACGGCAAATTTTAAAATGGCTACATTGCGATGCTGCGCTGCCATCGGCAAAATGCCGTTGCCTGCCCAAAAGCTGGGGCGGCCGTTGCCGTAGGGCTGCGATTCGCCCGGATGGTTTACAAACACTTGCGCAGTAAGGTCGATATTGGCTTGCAAAATATGCTCCTGATAGCCCGGACGAAACGCCTTAAAGCCAATTGCGCTGGAAAGCTGCACTTGCGCGTTTTTATACATATAGGTATTTACATGCTGTTCAAAGCCCTGTGTGTTTTGATATACCAGCTCCTGCTTGCCTTGCAGCGAAAGATATTTTTCGTAAGCTTTCGGCGGCTCGTAATTGCCTAAAATCAAGGAGATGTACGCAATAGACGCGCGGTTTAAGTAGCCCACGCCATAACCGATATACAAAATGCCTGTGGTGCCGGAATCGTAATTGCCCTTCATCTCTTTTTCATAGCAGCGGCCAAAGGTGGTCATAATGGCGCCCTTATGCTCGTTGATGGCCAGCGCGTAGAAAATGCGATCCAACGCCTTTTTTGCTTCTTCGTGGAAAGGCTCGCCCTCGCGCGTCAGGTTAAACAAGGTGCCAAGCCCAATCACATCAATGGGAATATAGGCGTTTGAATTCCATTCGGTGATAAATTCCTCAAAATAGCTTTCAAACCAATGCGTCAAAAGCCCCACGGCCTTTTCGCGCAGCTCGGCGCCTGTAAGCCCACTATTGCTGAACACTTTATCGGGGAAAAGCCCGCCCGCAAAATATTGGCAGCTGTGGAACAAAAGCGAGTGGTTTTCGCTGAAAAACCACATTACATCATCGCCCGGCTCGTCAATCCAGTAACGGAAATTTAAAAGCGTGTCGGCAATGGCTTCGCGCATGGTGTCGCTAAGGCGCGCATAAAACGTTTTGTAAATATGCAAAACGATAATCAAATGGAAGTCTGCACAGTCCTTCCGTGCGCGAATGGCAGCAAGCTCTTCTTGCACAATGCGCTCGGCGTTTTTGCAGTCGCCGTCGAGCTCAAAGATAGCGGCGGCCTTGTATACATTATCTACTTCGTTTTGCTCAAGATATTTCAGCGCGCGCATTTTGCGCTCTTGTATCGTGGCGCAGGGGTTATGCAAAAGGCTTTTGTCAAAAATTTGCGTGGCAATTACGCGGGATTGCGTGATGCCATACTGCGTAAGCGACACCGTAAACATGTAAAAGCCTGCAATCACAGTTTGTGCATCCAGCAGCTTAATTTGCGTAGCATCTGCCGCAAGCGCATAGCTTTTTTTAACCATCAGGCTCGCGGCGTTTTCCATTTTATCGGCCACGGGCTTATAGCAAACATCCACATTTTGCGCTTTGCCCAGCTGATTTTTCATCATCAGGGTTACGGGCTCGTCGATATACAGCTCTTTTTCAAAGCTGATATCCTCCAGCATCGCTTCGCATTGATAAATTGCGTCGATATCCACATCGTCTGCCACAGGCAGATAAATGCGCAAGGGCTGCGCGTCGGTTTTTTGCAGTCTGAAATAATAATCGGTGTCGCGCTCGGCCAAATCGTCAAGGCAAACCGTGATATTGTTTAGGCCCTTTTTCAGCGGCAACACAATTTGCGTGGATTTTACCATATTGCGTGTAAACGGCGTAAAATCAATGTTCTGCTGCCCGTTCACCCATACAGTGGCGCCCCCGCAGGTGGAAAGCGTAAAGGCCACCTTGCAGTCTGCCTCGCTATACAAAAGCGTGTAGCTATAAGTGCGCAAATAGGTGGGGTTATAATAAAATTGCGAATCCTCCACACCCACATTGCCAAACGGCGCATATACTTTCAGCGCATTTTCTTTGCCAAACACCGCAATGGTATCGCCAATGCCATGTGCCGACAAATCCAAATAAGCCGGAACTTCGTTTTGGCGTTTTTCGGTGAACTGCTTGCGGCACGGGTTTTCGTGAATGGAAAAGCCCTTTTTCAGCCATTCGTTCACTTTGCCCTGCAAGCACCGCTTTTCAAATTGCTGTGGCAGGCAGTAAACCCCCGTGGTAATAAAACGGTTTACAAAGCCCAGCTCGTCCAGCGGATAAATTAAATATTGCATGATACTGTCCTTCTTTCTATTCCTTCACACCACCGGCAGTCATCCCGCCGATAATATATTTTTGCAGAGAAATGAACACAATGATAATCGGAATCATGGCAATGACCGACATGGCCAAAAGGCTGCTCCAGTCCACCGAAAATTCGCCCGAAAAATTGGCCAGCGCCAACTGAATGGTGTTTTTTTCTTTGCTTGTAATAACAAGCTTCGGCCAAAGATAATCATTCCAGCGCCACATAAACGAAAACACGCATAGCACGCCGATAACCGGCTTTGCAAGAGGCAGCATGATGCGCATAAAAATGCCCGTTTCGCTTGCGCCGTCGATGCGCGCGGCCTCCATGTATGCATTGGGGATGCCCACATAATACTGCCTGATTAAAAACACGGCCGTGGGCGAGGCAATGGCTGGGATGATAAGGCCCCATAACGAATCGTACAAATTGGTTGCCACAATAACCTTAAAAATCGGAATCATGATAACCTCTAGGGGAATCATCAGCGTGGCCAGCACAATGCCAAACAGCACAGTTTTCCCCCTAAAATCATATTTTGCAAACGCATAGCCCGACATCACGTTTACCACCACCGTTAAAAACGTGGCCATGATGGTTACAAAGGTTGTGTTGTAAAAAAACAAACCAAAATTGCCCTCCGACAACGCCCTTGTAAAGTTTTCAAGCGTGGGGTTTGCGCTGAAGATGGCGGGCGGCCAGGTAAACATCTCGCTTTGGGTTTTAAACGACGAGGTGATAATCCATACAATTGGCAGGATAAACAGCGCCGCCAGTATAATCATGCCCAGATATAAAAGCACGCGTTTTGCGCGTGACAGCAAGGTTTTATCCCGCATCCTGCTCGCCTCCCTTGTTTAGCTTAAATTGCACCACGGTAAGCAGCGCCAAAATGATAAATAAAATGGTGGTCATTGCGCAGGCATAGCCCATTTCTCCACGGCGGAAGCCCGTTTCTTGAATCATCTGCACCATAAAGGTGGTGGCGCCCGCAGGCCCGCCCATTGTAAGTGCATATACCAGCGGATAGGTTTTGATTACCGATACCAGCGAAAGCACCAATACCAAAAGGCTGGTAGGCTTTAAAAGCGGCAGCGTGATAAACCAAAACTTTTGCCAATAGGTGGCACCGTCAATGGCTGCCGCCTCGTAATAGGTTTCGGAAATCGAGTTCAGCCCCGCTACAAACATCACCATGTAATAGCCTGCCATGCTCCATACCGACACAAAAATTACAATGCTCATGGCGTAATTGGCATTTGTAAGCCAATTGATTGGCTCCATGCCAAACTTGGTGAGCAGGTAATTTACAATGCCCATATCGCCAAGCAAAAATTTCCAGCTTAGGCCCACAATAATGCTGGAAATCATGGTTGGCCAATAAAATGCGGCGCGAAACCAGCTGGACGCTTTAATCTTTGAAGTAAGCATCAGCGCCAGCGCCAGCGCCGCCGCATAAATCAGCGGCACGGTTACCGCGGTAAAAAACATGGTGCTTAAAAATGCTTCCCAAAAGCTTTTGTCCTTGAGTAGCTCTACATAATTTTGCAGGCCCACGAACACCTGCGGGTTCAGCCCGTCCCATTCTGTGAGGGAAATCCACAATCCATTCAGTGCCGGAATAAATAAAAAAATCCCGAAAATTAAAATGGTTGGTAAGATCATAAAATAAGGAAATGCTTTTTGTCTTATGCTTTTCAATAAGACGCCTCCTTTGTTTGAATTGCTTTTGTGTTTATTATAGTATCACAATTCTTTTTTCAGATTTATCGTTTTTTTGTGAATTATTATCTCTATTTTGTGTTTGCGGGCATAAAGCCCCTGTTTGCGCTTGCATTTTTTGGGGCAGTGCATTACGATGAGTAAAACAAAGGGAGGCTATCCGATGATGACAAACAGTGCGCAGCATCGCGCGGCACAAGGCCGCCATCTTACAATAATAGAAAGGGTGTGGCGATAACATGCAGCTTGGTATTCGTTTGCACGATTTGGCCGACGGGCCTTTGCCCCAGCGCATAGCCGATGCGCGCGCGCAGGGCTTTACCTGTGGGCAGCTTGCGCCCGCGCGGTTTTTGCCCGCGTATCCGTCTGATGCGGCCCTTACGCCGGGCCTTGCTTTTTATCTGAAGCGCCTTTTTTGGGATGCCGGTATAGACATCGCCGTGCTGGGCTGCTATTTAAACCTTGCACATCCCGAGCCTGCGGCACTGCGCCAAATACAAGCGCGCTATGAAGCACATTTGCGCTTTGCCGCGCTTTTGGGCTGCGGCATGGTGGGCACCGAAACCGGCGCGCCCAATGCCGATTACCACTATTGTGCCGAATGCCGCAGCGAAGCGGCGCTCGCGCAGTTTATTACCAATTTGCGCCCTGTTGTGGCTATGGCAGAAAAACTGGGTGTGCTGATTGGCCTAGAGCCAGTGCACACGCATATTGTGTATAATGCCGCGCGCGCAAAAACCGTGCTGGACGCGATACAAAGCCCCAATTTGCAAATTATTTTTGATCCGGTTAATCTGCTTGATGCCGACAATTACACGCGCCGCGAGGCATTGTTTGATGAAGTGTTTAGCCTTTTGGGCGATGCCATCGCCGCCGTGCATTTAAAGGATTTTGCCGTGCAAAATAGCCAGCTGGTATCTGTGCCCATTGCAAGCGGCCTCATGGATTATGCGCCCATTTTGCGCTTTATCAAAAACGAAAAGCCGTTTTTGCACACCCTGCTGGAAGAAACCACGCCCGCAAACGCTGCTTTTGCCGTGCAGCATTTGCAAAACGTATGGCACGCGCTGTAAGTTTTTACGTTTGTTTTGTATTTTTTAAGCGGATGCGATTGTGTAAGTGCGGTTGCTATTGCTTGATGCAATTACATTTGCGTTAAGTGTTTCGTTAAGCGTTTGCGCGAATTGTTCGCGTTAAGTGTTTTGCAAAATCTAATGCAAAAAGCCGAGCGAACAATATCCTATGGATATTGTTCGCTCGGCTTTTACGCTTTATCCTTTGATTACGCGCAGGGACGGAATGGATTTCTGCGATTTTTTGCGGGCGGATATAGAATCCGCCCCTACGTTTAGATGCTAGATAATAGAGATTAGAAGTAAGAGGTCAGAATGGGGATGCGGCGCATTTTGCGTTTAACCATTTATTGTGATTTGCCCAGCGAGCGAAACACCGCGTTCATCACGTCGATGGGCGTTTCGCCCTGCAAAAGCTTTACCGATAGATACGGCTTGCCCGAAGCGTTTACCAAAACGCGCTTGCCCATGTCGGCCAAAAGCGGGCGCAGCGCCGCCAAATCCAGCTTGTCGGAATAAAAAATCAGCGCGTCTTTATTTTGCGTAATTTCATAAATGCCTGCCTCGGCGGCTAAAACGCGAATTAAGCTGATGTCCACAAGGCCCGACACGCTTTTGGGCACGTCGCCGTAGCGGTCAATCAATTCATCCAGCACGTCGCTGGCATCGTCGGGGTTTGCGATTGCCGCAATGCGCTTATACGCCTCAATGCGGCCCGCCGCATCTTCGATATAGCGCTCGGGGATATACGCGTCCAGCGTTACGTCAATCAAACAATCGGTTTTGTCGGCGGCTACATATTCGCCTTTTTCCTCGGCAATGGCCTTGTTTAACAGCTTTACATACATCTCGTAGCCCACGGCCTCCATGTGCCCGTGCTGGCTTTGCCCCAAAAGGTTGCCCGCGCCACGTATTTGCAAATCGCGCATGGCAATGCGAAAGCCCGAGCCAAACGATGTAAATTCGCGTATGGCCGAAAGGCGCTTCGCGGCAATATCCGTCAGCACCCTATCGCGCCGAAACGTAAAGTAGGCATAGGCCTTGCGCCCGCTGCGCCCCACGCGCCCGCGTATTTGATACAGCTGCGCTAGGCCCATGCGGTCGGCATCCTCGATAATCAGCGTGTTGCAATTGCGCACGTCCACGCCTGTTTCAATAATGGTGGTGCACACCAGCACGTCAATTTCGCCATCCATCAGCTGCTGCCACACGCGCGAAAGCTCCTCTTCCGACATGCGCCCGTGCGCGGTGGCAATGCGCGCATTGTCCAGCTTTTCGCCGATGCGCGCAGCGCAAAGGTCAATTGTTTCCACGCGATTATGCAGATAATACACCTGCCCGCCCCGCGCCAGCTCTTTGCGCATGGCCTCGGCAATCACCGTATCATCATATTCCATCACATAGGTTTCAATGGGGCGGCGCTCAAATGGCGGCTCTGCAATGGTGCTCATATCGCGAATGCCACTCATGGCCATATTGAGCGTGCGGGGAATCGGCGTTGCCGAAAGCGTCAGCATATCCACGCTGATAAAGCTTTCTTTCAGCTTTTCCTTATCTTTCACGCCAAAGCGCTGCTCTTCGTCGATAATCACAAGGCCCAAACTGTTAAATTTGATATCCTTTTGCAGCATGCGGTGCGTGCCCACCACGATATCCACGGTGCCGTCGGCAAGGCCCTTGATGGTTTCTTTTTGCTGTTTTGCCGTGCGAAAGCGCGATAAAAGGCCAATTTTTACCGGAAAAGCCTCCATGCGTGAAAGCATGGTGTTATAATGCTGCCATGCCAAAATGGTGGTGGGCACCAAAACTGCGCACTGCCGCGCACCCATCACGCATTTGAAAGCGGCGCGCAGCGCCACTTCGGTTTTGCCCACGCCCACATCGCCGCACAAAAGGCGATCCATCGGGTGTGCGCGCTCCATGTCGCGCTTGATTTCTGCGGTGCTTTGCAATTGGTCTTCCGTTTCATCGTATTCAAAGCGTGTTTCAAAATCGCTTTGCCAGTCTGCGTCCGCGGGGAAGGCATAGCCCGGCGCTTCGCGCCGCTTGGCATACAGGGAAATGAGCTCCTTTGCCATTTCCTTTGTGGCGGCGCGCACGCGGTTTTTGGTTTTTGTCCACTCGGTGCCGCCTAGCTTTGCCAGCTTCACGCGCTCGCCATCGCCGGGGGCGGTGTATCGGCTGATGATATCCAGCTGCGTAACAGGCACATACAGTGTATCGCCCTTGTCGTAGCTGATTTTGATATAATCTTTCACCACGCCTTGCAAATCAATGCGCTCGATGCCCACATACACGCCGATGCCGTGGTTTTGATGCACCACATAATCGCCGGGTGTAATGTCGGTAAGGCTGGAAAGCCCCTTGCCTTTTGCTTTGCGTTTTTGGCCAGATTGTTCGCTTTGCCCGTGGCGGCGGCTGGTAAACACCGCATATTTTGCAAATGGATAATCTGTGCCCGCCGAAAGATGCCCCTCTACCACTGCAACGCGCCCGCTTTGCAGCACAGGCGCTTTATGATAGGCCTCGGCCAAAAGCCCCGCCGCCGTGAAATCCCGTGCTAGCGCGGCAGCGGCACGCTGTGTGCCCGCGAACACGCGCACCGCATATTTTTGCGCAACAAGGCTTTTCACGTCGTCCACCAGTGCCGTTACCTCGCCCGCCCATGCAGGCAGGCTGTGTGCGGCGGCGTTGACCACCTCGCGAAGTGGCAAATCCGGAATGGTGCGCGCAAAATTTTCGCACGCAATGGTGCGGCCTTTGCCCGCTTGGGCGAGCATAAAGGGGATGTCCTCGTAAAATTGATCAAGGCCGGCGGCCAAAACGCCTTCCTCCAGCAAACGCTCTATCTCATTATTGATGCGAAATTCCAGCGCTTTGGCCGCGTCGCGCACCGCGCTGGGCTCGTTTAAAAACACAATGGCGTCATCAAAATAGCCAAACAGGGTTTCGGGCTTTGGATAACGCAAATGCAAATACTTGTCCATCGCCGATGGCATCATGCCTGCATCCAGCGCCGATAAATCACTATTTGTGGCGGCGGCAAGGCGCGCCTTGCGCGTGATGGGTGCCTTATCCAGTGCGCGGCGCAAAAGCGCGGCGGCACTATCGGTATCGCCAAACAGCACCTCGCGCGCGGGCGAGATGTAGATTTTTTTCAGCTGCGCTTCCCTGCGCTGCGAAACAAGGTCAAACGCGTGAATCGTGTCGATTTCTTCGCCCCAAAACTCCACGCGCGCAGGCATTTTCATGTCGGGCGCATAGATATCCACAATGCCGCCGCGCACCGAAAACTGCCCCGGCCCCTCCACTTGAAAGCGGCGGTGATAGCCCGCGCTGTAAAGGCGCTTTGTTAGCTCGGCAATCGGCAATGTCATGGCGGGCTTTATAGTCAACGTGTTTTCGCCAAATTCGGCACGCGGCATGGTGAATTGCAGCGCCGCCTCTACGCCCGCGCACACCATATTGGTGCGCCCGCCAACCACATTGCCCAGCACCTCAAGGCGGCGATATTCATATTCGTGGTTTTGGCTTTCCACCGCGCGCAGCACAAAATCCCGCGCGGGAAACACCTCGGCGCTTTGCCCAAATGCGCCTGCGTCCTCGGCAAAGCGCGTGGCCTCGGCCTCGCCCGCGCAAATCACCAGCGCGGGGCGCTTTGTATCCTCGCAAAGCGCCGCCAGCAGCTCGGCACGCGCTGTGGGCGGCAAACCAAAAAGTGCCACCACCGAGGGCTTTGCCTCGATGCCGGCTAAAAGATGCTTATATTCACTGGTTTCGCGCAAAAACGGATTTTCCATGTATTGATTCCTTTAAAATGATAAATTTACGGTAAAAAGCAAAAACAGCGTCACGCCGAGTGTTACGCCGCTGCCGATAATCGCCAATGTCAACGGCAGCTCGGCAATTAGGCGCGTTTCGGTGTCGCGCGCAGCAATATGATGCCGCGCGCCCTTGATAATGCCCAGCACCGAAAGCACCAGCCCCGCCAGCGGCACCAAAAACAGGCACAATGTAATCACCAAAAGCAAAACCGTAAACTCGGCCCAGCCGTCGCCTTGCGGCGCGGGCGAGGGCATCAAAAGCAGCAATGCAAACAGCGCCGCCCAAATGGGTGCTGCCCACGAAAGCACAATTGGCGTAACAAACGAGGCCATTGCCGTGCGCGCATCGCGCCGCAGATAAAAATGATAAAGCGCAATCAGCAAGAAAGCCGCCCCCGCCGCCGCGGTAAACGGCAAAAGCACCATGTACCAAAGCCCCGGCCAAAGCAGCTGCAAAAGCAGCACCAATATCACAAAGCCGCCCAAAACGCGCAGCGCAATTTGATTTTTCTTTATATTGTCCATTTGTTATCCTCTACTTTTTACTTCTCTCGCCTGCCGCTTTGCCTCTCTGCATTGCCTTTGCGCTTTGCGCGGCTATTCGCCCTGCTTTTTATACGGCCAATGCCGCCATTGCGGTGTGCCTTTTGCTTTTCAGCTTGCATGATGCAATATCTATGCATCTATTACTGTACCTGAAAATTGCTTCAATATTTGTCTATTCTTAGTTTAGAGGTATCGCACAAATATTTCAAGCCCATTCTTACAAAAGCCACAAGTTTTATCCCGACATTGGCAAATGCTTTGCGTATTATCTTGCTATTGCTTATCCATGCCGCTATCGCACCCCCTGCAAAATTGCGAAAGCCCGCAAAAGCATTTGCTTTTGCGGGCTTTTTATGTATGCCGTTTTGGGCTGACATTTTATGCTTTGGTAATTACCGTGCCTGTTTTGCCCGCAATGCCGTCTTTTGCTTTTTCCAAAAGTGTGATAAGCGCGCGGCGGCCGGGCTTTGATTCGGCAAAGGCGATGGCCGCCTCTACCTTTGGCAGCATGGAGCCGGGCGCAAAATGCCCCTCTTCACAATACTCCCTTGCCTCGGCACACGTTAGCGTATCAAGCCACTTTTGCGCGGGCGTGCCGTAATGAATGGCCACCTTTTCCACCGCCGTTAGGATAATCAGCACATCGGCCTCTATCTGCATTGCCAAAAGCGCCGAGCAAAAATCCTTGTCGATAACGGCGGACGCGCCCTTTAAGTGGTGCCCCTGCCGCAAAACCGGTATGCCGCCGCCTCCGCCTGCAATCACCACCTGCCCTGCATCCACAAGCGCGTGCACGGTATCAATTTCCACAATATCCACCGGACGGGGCGACGCTACAACGCGGCGATAGCCGCGCCCTGCGTCTTCCACCATGGTATAGCCTTTTTCATCGGCCAGCACATCGGCCTCGGCCTTTGTCATAAAGCGGCCAATCGGCTTTGTGGGCTTTAAAAATGCGGGGTCTTTTTCGTCCACCACCACCTGCGTGATTACAGTGGCCACTGCTTTATAGATGTCGCGGTCAATCAATTCTTCGCGCAGGGCGTTTTGCAAATCGTAGCCGATATAGCTTTGGCTCATTGCCACGCACACCGAAAGCGGAATCACGGGATATTTTGGCTCGGCACGCACCAATTCGCCCATTGCAAGCTGAATCATGCCCACTTGCGGGCCGTTGCCGTGCGAAATAACCACCTCGTGCCCGGATTCAATTAAATCCGCGATGGCCTTTGCGGTGTATTTCACAGCGGCCATTTGCTCGGTAAGCGTGTTGCCCAGCGCATTGCCCCCAAGCGCAATCACAATTCTGCTCATACTGCACCTCTTATTTTACTTGTATAGCTTATATGAAAGCTATCCTAACACTGCGAGAAAAGCCGCCGTCTTGCCCATCCTCTTTTTTTAATCAACGCCACGCGCTAAACGGCGCGATTGCGCCAAGCGCTGCATTTTTGCTTACCGTTTGTAATTTGTATGGGCAAGTTTTATTTGTTGCCTTTGTTGATGGCTGGTTTATTTCTTGCCGCGCTCGGTGGCTTCTTCCTCTAGGCGCTTTAGCATAGCGGCGGGGTCTTTTTGCTTTGCAAGGAAAATCATGGCCGCAATGATATAGGGCTTATAGCTTGCTTCTTTATAAAGCGGCGTGCGATAACGGTCAAACACGCTGGCGGCCACCTCGCCTTCCTTGCAAGACACGCCCGAAATATCTGCGGGCAGGCAATGCATATACAGCGCATTGCCGTTTTTGGTGGTTTGCATCAGTGCTTCGGTGCATTCCCAGTCCTTATGCTGTGCATTTTGTGCCAGCAGCTCTTTTTCCAGTGCCTTGATACCGTCGAAATCGTTGTTGCCATACAGCTCTGTGCGTTTTTCCATTGCAGAAAAAGACGCCCAAGATTTCGGATACACAATATCGGCATCGGCAAAGGCCGCGGCCATATCATTGGTGCGTGTGAAGCTGCCGCCGCTTGCCGCTGCATTTTTTTTGGCCACTTCTTCTACTTCGGGCATCACTTCATACCCCTCGGGATGCGCCAGCACCACCTCGCAGCCAAAGCGCGTCATCAGCCCGATGATGCCCTGCGGCACGGAAAGCGGCTTGCCGTAAGATGGCGAATATGCCCATGTCATGGCAATTTTTTTGCCTTTCAGGTTTTCAATGCCGCCAAAATGGTTAATCAAATGCAAGGCATCGGCCATGCTTTGGGTGGGATGGTCGATATCGCATTGCAAATTCACAAGCGTGGGAGTTTGCTCTAGCACGCCGTCGCGATGCCCCTCGCGCACAGCCTCCGACACCTCGTGCATATACGCATTGCCCTTGCCGATATACATGTCATCGCGTATGCCGATTACGTCTGCCATAAAGCTAATCATATTGGCGGTTTCGCGCACGGTTTCGCCATGTGCCACCTGGCTTTTGCCCTCGTCTAAATCCTGCACCTCTAGGCCCAAAAGATTGCACGCCGACGCAAACGAAAAGCGCGTGCGGGTGGAATTGTCGCGGAAAATGCTAATGCCAAGCCCGCTTTCAAAAATTTTGGTGGAGATATTGTTTGCGCGCATATAACGCAGCGCATCCGCCACAATAAACACGGCTTTCAGCTCATCAATGGTTTTTTCCCATGTTAGAAAAAAATCGTTTTCATACATTTCTTTAAAATGCAGCGCATTGAGTTGGTCGATATAGCTTTGCATGGTTTTATCCATTTTTTTCTCTCCTTAAAATGATATTTTGTTGTATGGTGCATCCACGTTTGGGCGCATGCGGGATATTTGCGGGCGGATATGGAATCCGCCCCTACGGTTTTTGCCAACGTTCGTGAAAAATTCCGCCCCTACGTTTTTCTAATCCCTATTCACTATTCTCTATTCTCTATTCCCTATTCCCTATTCCCTAATCTCTATTCCCTAATCTCTATTCGCAATACGCGGTGGGCAGCGCCGCATACACGGCGGCACAAGTTACCAGATCCTGCTTCCATGTTTTCTCGTTGGGGGCATGCGCCTCGGCCTCGGCGCCGGGGCCAAAGCCGATACAGGGGATGCCGTTTCGGCCCATAATGGACACGCCGTTTGTTGAAAACGTCCACTTATCGGTAAGCGGGCGGGCCGCGCGCATAGCCGCAGTGGGCGCAGCGCCGATACGCTTGTTACCATACAGCGCGGTATACACGGTTTGCATTGCCTTTGTTACCGCGTGCTCCTCTGGGATAACCCATGTGGGGAAATAGCACTCGATGGGATACACACAGCCCGTGTAAGAGGGGCGGTCGTACTGATACATCGACACCGTTACGTCCTTGCCGTATTTTTGCACAGCGGGCAAAGCGCGAATTTCATCAAGGCAGCTTTCCCATGTTTCGCCCGCCGTCATGCGGCGATCCAGCGACACCGCGCACGAATCGGCCACTGCGCAGCGGCTGGGGCTTGTGAAAAAGATTTCCGAAGCCGTAATGGTGCCGCGCCCCAAAAATTGCGCTTCTTGCCATTGCGCATTGTGTTTTTTATCCAGCATTTTGGCAAGGCCTTGAATATCAGTGGCATCGGCGGCGTTTTCGTTTAGCGCGCGCACATTTTGCAAAATGTCGGCCATTTTATAAATGGCATTATCGCCGCGCTCGGGCGCAGAGCCGTGGCAAGACACGCCCTTTACATCCACGCGGATTTCCATGCGGCCGCGCTGGCCGCGATAAATGCCGCCATCTGTAGGCTCGGTGGATACCACAAATGCAGGGCGCACCTTGTCTTCATTGATAATATACTGCCAGCACAGGCCGTCGCAATCCTCTTCTTGCACTGTGCCTGTTACCAGCACGGTGTACTTGTCGGATAAAAGACCCGCGTCTTTCATAATTTTGGCACCGTACACCGCCGATACAATGCCGCCCATCTGGTCGGACGTGCCGCGCCCGCCGATTTCCGTGTCGGTTTCGTAGCCGTCGTAGGGGTCAAATGTCCAGTTGGCTTTATTGCCGATGCCCACCGTGTCGATGTGCGCGTCGAAGCCAATCAGGGTTTCGCCTGTGCCCATATAGCCCAGCACATTGCCCATGCCGTCTATCACAACCTTGTCAAAACCCAGTTTTTCCATCTCGCGCCGAATGCATTGGATGTGCTCGTGTTCGCCGCAGCTTTCGCCCGGATAGTGCACCAAATCGCGCAAAAATTTGGTCATGTCTGTTTCATAGCCCTCGGCCAGCGCTTTGATTTTTGCATAATCCATCTCAATACCTCCAATGTTTTACAATCGTGTGTATGCCCGCCCGCTATCGTTAATAAGCCGTGCTTTCTTTGCCATTCCATACCACTTGCCGATAATTTTCGGGGTCGGTGTCGCCCTCTGTGGAAAACAGCAGCACCTTGCTTTGTGCATCAAGGCCAATGGCTTCGCGCAGCGGCTTGTATGCGTCGTTTTCCAGCAGTGTGGCCACAAGCCCCATGCCCACAGCGCCCGATTCACCAGAGATTACCTGTGCATCGCCTTTTACGGGCGCCGCCAGCATGCGCATGCCCTTTGCGGCCACCCAGTCCGGGCACGACACAAACACCGCAGCATGATTTTTTAATATGTCCCAGGAAATGGTGTTTGCTTCGCCGCAGGCAAGGCCTGCCATCATGGTTTGCAAATCGCCATCCACGTTTTGCGCTTCGCCGCTACCAAGCTTTGCGCTTTTGTATAAGCAAGCGGCTGCCGCCGCTTCCATCACCACCACGGTGGGCGGGTTTTCGGGATACAGATTGGCAAAATAGCCCTGCACTGCCCCCGCAAGCGAGCCCACGCCCGCCTGTATAAAAATGTGTGTGGGGCGCTTTGCCGCAAGCGCGGCCATTTGCTCGGCCGCTTCGCTTGCCATCGTGCCATATCCCTGCATTATCCACGCGGGGATTTTTTCATACCCATCCCATGCGGTGTCCTGCACCATTACGCCGTGCGGGGTTTTTGCGGCAAGCGCATTTGCGCGGCGTACGCATTCGTCATAGTTTACTTCCTCGATGCTCACCTTTGCGCCCTCGGCGGCGATATTGTCAAAGCGCGGCTTGGTAGAACCTTTTGGCATCAACACCACGGCATTTTGGTGCAGCTTATTGGCCGCCCATGCAACGCCGCGCCCGTGGTTTCCGTCGGTAGCTGTGAAAAACGTGGCTTTGCCAAATTCCTCAGCAAGGCGCGCACTTGTTAGATACGCATAGGTCATCTCTTTCAAGTCACGCCCTGTTTCCTCGGCGATATAGCGTGCCATTGCAAAGCTGCCGCCCAGCACTTTAAACGCGTTTAGGCCAAAACGATAGCTTTCGTCTTTTACATAAAGGCCCGCAAGGCCCAAATGCGTTGCCATGCCCGCCAGTTCTTGCAGCGGTGTTTCGCTGTATTGCGGAAAGCTTGCATGAAAACGGCGTGCCATCGCCACATTTTCAAGGCTCATTACCGCCAGCGCCGCATCGCCTGTTTTGGGCATCGTGTTTTTTGCCCATTCGATTTTGTCCACTTCAAAACCTCCTTGCAATTTTGCTTTTGAATGCGCTATATAAGTATTACTTTATACTTTCTACCATAATAGTATCATAGCTTTCTGCCTTGTCAACGGTTTTTCTAAAAAATTTTGCGCCGCCTAACAAAAAGTTTGATTTTACCAATTTTTTGTGAAATATACAGGTCTTTTCGCTTGCTTTTGCAAAGCAAAAATGCTAGTATAAGCTAAAGTATTACTTTTTTGTATCGGTTGGCATACGGATCGGAAAGGAATGGTTGTCGCATGTATACACTTACCATAAACGGCAAGGAAATTTGCGCGCAAAAAGACGAAGCCCTTTTATATTTTTTGCGTGAAACGTGCAAGCTTACCTCCGTGAAAAACGGCTGCGCCGAGGGCGCGTGCGGCGCGTGCATGATTTTGCTGGATGGCAAGCCCACGCGCGCGTGCGTGCTTACCACCGCCAAAGCCGCGGGCAAGGAAATTATCACAGTGGAGGGCTTTTCCGCACGCGAAAAAGAGGTGTATGCCTTTGCGTTTGTTAGCTGCGGGGCTGTGCAGTGTGGCTTTTGCACGCCCGGCATGCTGATTAGTGCCAAAGCGCTTTTACACGCAAACCCCGCCCCCACAGACAGCGACATTAAAGCCGCTTTAAAGCATAATCTTTGCCGCTGCACCGGCTATCAAAAAATTATCGATGCCGTGCGGCTTGCTGCGCGCATTTTCCGCGAGGGTGCGCCTGTGCCCAAAACGGCATTTACCGGCGCTGTGGGCGAAAATTTTTATCGTGTAGACGCAAAAAACAAGGTGCTGGGCACGGCAGAGTACTGCGATGATGTGCAAATGCCGGGGCTTTTGCACGGCGGCGTGGTGCGCAGCGCCTATCCGCGCGCGCGCGTGCTTGCCATCGACACTGCCGCTGCAAAGGCCATCCCGGGTGTAAAAGCCGTGATTACCGCCGCAGAGCTGCCCGGCCACGACAAGGTAGGGCATTTGAAAAAAGACCAAAGCGTGCTGATACCCGTGGGCGGCATCACGCATTTTTTGGGCGATGCCATTGTGCTGCTGGCCGCCGAAACGCGCGAGGCGTTGGCCGCCGCAAAAGCGGCCGTGCACGTGGAATATGCGCCGCTGCCGGGCGTGTTTTCTGCGGCCGAGGCCGCGGCGGCGGGCGCGCCGCTGGTGCATGAAAACTGCCCCGATAATCTGCTGGCACACGAACATTTATCGCGCGGGGATGCCGATGCCAAAATTGCCGCGTCAAAATACGTGGTTACCACGCAATACCACACCCCGCCAACCGAGCATGCTTTTTTAGAGCCGGAAACGGCTGTTGCACTGCCGGACGGCGCTGGCGTAACCATTTATTCGGGCGATCAGGGCATTTATCAAACAAAGCACGAATGCGCCGAGGCCACAGGCCTTGCCGAGGAAAATGTGCGCGTAATAGCCAAGATGGTGGGCGGCGGCTTTGGCGGCAAAGAGGACATGAGCGTGCAGCACCATGCGGCCATTTTGGCGCTTGCGGCAAACGCGCCTGTTAAGCTTTCGCTTTCGCGGCAGGAGAGCATTTTGGTGCATCCAAAACGCCATGCCTTTACAATGCAGTTCACCACCGCGTGTGACGAGCAGGGCAACCTTACCGCCATGAAAGCCACGTTAGTGTCCGACACGGGCGCCGTGGCATCATTGGGCGGGCCTGTTTTGCAGCGCGCATGCACGCATGCGGCGGGGCCGTATCATTATCAAGATATCGAAATTGACGGTAAGGCCTATTATACCAACAACCCGCCCGCGGGCGCGTTTCGCGGGTTTGGCGTTACGCAAAGCTGTTTTGCAACGGAATGTAATATCAATTTACTGGCCGAAAAGGTGGGCATTTCGCCGTGGGAGATGCGCTATCGCAATGCCATTCGCCCGGGCGAAACGCTGCCAAACGGCCAAAAGGCCGATGATGGCACCGCCCTTGTGGAAACGCTGCTTGCCGTAAAACCGTATTACGATGCACACCCCAAAGCCGGCATTGCCTGCGCCATGAAAAACAGCGGCCTCGGCGTGGGCATCCCCGACATCGGCCGTTGCCGCCTTGCCGTAGAAGCCGACGGCGTGCATATTTACACAAGTGCTGCGTGTATCGGGCAGGGCCTCGGCACCGTGGTAACGCAAATGGTGTGCGAGGCTGCGGCGCTTACCCCCGATAAGGTGCATTACGAAACGCCCGACACCGCCCTTGCCCCCAATTCGGGCAACACCACCGCCAGCCGCCAAACCGTGTTTACTGGCGAGGCCGCACGCCAAGCGGCTCTGCAATTGGCCGAGGCGTTAAAAACAAAGCCGCTTTCGGCGCTGGTTGGCACCGAGTATTGCGGCGAATATAGCTGTGTAACCGATAAGCTAGGCTCCGACAAGGAAAACCCCATTAGCCACGTGGCCTATGGCTATGCCACCCATTTGGTGGATTTGGACGAAAACGGCTTGATTAAAACTGTGCTTGCCGCGCACGACGTGGGCCGCGCGATTAACCCCCTGTCTACCGAGGGGCAAATTGAAGGCGGCGTAGTGATGAGCCTGGGGTATGCACTTACCGAGGATTTCCCGCTGATGGAGGGAAAGCCTCTGGCAAAATACGGCACGCTGGGCTTATTTCGCGCAGACAAAACCCCACCCGTGCAAGCCATATTGGTAGAAAAAAATGCAGATTCGCTTGCCGCCGGGGCAAAGGGCATCGGCGAGATTGCCTCGATACCCACGGCCCCCGCCGTGCAGCTGGCGTATTATCAGTACGACGGCGTATTTCGCACCGAGCTGCCGCTAAAAAACACGGCATACCATAAATAGAGGTCAGAGATTAGAGGTCAGAAGTCAGAATTAGCGGGGCATCGGACGTTAAAAAATATTTTTTGCTTGAACAAAAACCGTACGGGCGGATTCCATATCCGCCCGTAGATTAGCATAAACGTTTAAACGCGAAATGCGCCGCATCCCCGCAGACCCCTTACCTCTATTATCTGGCCTTTAAACGTAGGGGCGGATTCTATATCCGCCCGAAAATTGGCCACACGCTGCAATGATTGTAAATGCACAAACGCACCCAAACAATTTTGGCCGATACCCGCATGTGTGTTCTGGTTCTTGCCTTTGCGGGCGGATATGGAATCCGCCACTACATCACACAGATACCCGCATGTGTATTTTTTTCTTGTGTTCGCGGGCGGATATAGAATCCGCCCCTACACCACAAATGCAAAATTTCTAATATTGTATGGTTTGACGATGCATCCGCCCCAAAACCCCTACCCTTACAGCACACAAAACACCCTGTAAAATGGTTTCTCATAACCATTTTACAGGGTGTTTTTACAGTATATATTGTTTGTGCCATTATATTGCAAATGCCTTTACGGCAAAATTACTTACATTTTGGGTCTATTTCTCCAGCAAATCGCCCAAAATGCAATCCGTCATAATCAGCGCGCGCGGCAAATGGAACGGCCCCTTAAACGTGCTGCCCTTGCAAGGCGGCTCTGTGGGTTTGCCATCGCGGCGCAAATAGCCGTACCATTCGCCATATTCTCTATCCGAAAAATAGGTTTTGCAATAATCGAGTGTTTTTTCGTACCATGTGAGATACTTTTCGTCACCAGTTTCGCGGTAAAACAGCAAGCTGGCAATCATAATTTCGTTATGCGGCCACCAAAGCTTCATATCGTGCTCGTATGCTTCGGGGGGCAGGCCCTTGCAATCGCGGAAATATAAAAGCCCGCCATATTCCTTGTCCCAGCCGCCCTCAATGGCAAAGCAGAACACCTCGGCCGCTTTTTGCATCAGCGCCGCATCCCCTGTTTGCTTTGCGCGGTCAGCCAAAAACCAGCTGCATTCAATGTCGTGCCCTGGGTTTACCATGCGCCCCGCCGTGTATTCGCCTTCAAACTCACCGTTCATGCCCACAGATTCCAATGTGCACTGCATCTCGGGCTTGTGGTGATATTTGAAAATCGTTTCCACGCATTCGGCTGCGCGTTCATCGTAAAGCGCCGCATTTTCGGCATCCAAACGGCGCATGACAGAAGTGATATTTAAATAAATCATCGGGTCGGCAAGTGCGCGGCCCGTGCGCGTTTCGGGTATGGTTTTCGGGCCCATGCCTGTAGGGTCGCTGATAAGGCCGTTATTCAGCTGCCAAATGCGTTCGTAAGCGCTGCGCGCGCGCAAAAGGCAGTCCTTGTCGCCCGTTACGCCGTAATATTCGGCATTGGCCATCGCATAAAAGCCCTCGGAAAAGCAATATCTGCGCTGGCGCAATGGTTTGCCATCTGCCGTAACCGTAAAATACATGCGGTCGCCCGCCGCGCGGTTAATGCAATGGCGCTCCATAAAGTCTAAGCAGGATTTTGCGGCAGCCAGCCATTCAGGCTTTGCGCCGTAGGTTTTGCATAAATACGAAAACGTCCATGCGCAGCGCCCCTGCATCCACACGCTTTTGTCTGTGGAAAACACCTTGCCCGTACGGTCAAGGCAGGTATATACGCCGCCGTGCTCTTTATCCATGCCATTTTCCAGCCAAAAGCGCACGCAAATGGCCAGCTCTTCCTGTGTCCACTCACGATATGCCTGCAATTTTGCTTTATCCATGTTCATCATCTTTCCTGATAGTGCGCCGCCTTTGCGGGCACCCTGTAAATTTTAAATAAGGCTTGCCAAATGTGCAGCGCCCAAAAGCCCTGCATTGTTGCCCAGTGCCGCTGGCAAAAGGCGGCAATCGCGAAAGCTGGGCTTTGTGCTGGCCGAAAGAATGGCCGTTAAATTTAACACGATGTACGGCTCTTTCATGATGCCGCCACCCAGCACAATGGCGCTGGGATTAAACGTATGTATCAAACAAATCAGCCCATAGCTGATTTCTCGAATCCAATCATCCACCAGCATTTTCACTTCGGGGATATCCATTGCCGCAAACACCGCGCGCCCGCTATCGAGCTTTGGCGAAAGCGCCAAAGCGCGGCGCACCAAAGCACTGGTGCTGGCATATCGCTCATAGCTGCCAGAGCCCACATCTCCCGGCACCATTGCGCCCGGATGGGTAACAAGCCCGCCAAATTCGCCTGCGGAATAACGGCTGCCACGATATAAACGCTTGTTGATAATCACGGCGCCGCCAATGCCCGTGCCATAATTGACACATAAAAAATCTTTAAATTCACGCCCCGCGCCAAACATCAATTCGCCCATTGCGGCGGCATTTACATCGTTTTCCACCACAAAGGGCAGCCCTAATGCATCGCAAAATTCTTTTTTCAGATTCATGCCGGTATAGCCTGGGATATTGTCGGCAAGGCGAATCATGCCCTTATCCACATCCACTTCGCCCGCGGTGGAAAGGCCCACGCGGTCGATTTCGCCAAAGCTTTTCACAATTTCAATGGCCTTTGCAATCACAGCTGGGCCGCCCATATGTGCGCCGGTAACATGCTCTGTCACCTCGCCCAAAACGCCGTTTTCCACCACAGCTGCTTTAATAAAAGTGCCGCCCAAATCCAATGCTGCTATTTTCAACGCAAATCCTCCTGTTTTTGCAATGCCCGTGCCCTGTGTAAACGCTATTGCGCGTTTTGGATAGCCGCGTCAATCAGCTTGGCGGCGCGCTGGATAATGGGCATATCCTCGGCGCAAATTTGCGCCAAAGGCGCGCGAACGCCGCCCAAATTGATATCCTCACGCAAACGCAGCACTTCTTTCATCACGGCATACAAATTGCCGCGGCAGGTGCACATCACATTGATAATTTCATCTATATCATACTGTATCCGTGCCGCTTTTTCAAGCTTTCCTTCTTGATACAAATCAAAAATGCGCAAAAACAGCTCTGGCATTACGGCATAGGTGCCGCCGATGCCGCCGTCTGCCCCAATGGCAAGGCCACTCACAAATTGCTCGTCAGGGCCGTTAAACACCGTAAAGCCCTCGCCGCCATCTGCTTTAAATATCTGGATATCCTGCACGGGCATGGACGAGTTTTTCACCGCCACTACGCGCGGGTTTTTGCGCATTTCGGCAAAAAGCGAGCGCGTAAGCGCCACGCCCGCCAGCTGCGGGATATTGTAAATCACAAAATCGGTATTCGGCGCTGCGGCGGAAATATCATTCCAATAGGCGGCAATCGCGTGCTCTGGCAGATGGAAATAGATAGGAGGAATCGCCGCAATCGCATCTACACCGAGGCTTTCGGCGTGCGCCGCAAGCTCCATGCTGTCTTTTGTATTGTTGCATGCCACATGCGCAATCACCGTAATTTGCCCCTTTGCCACCTTCATCACGTTTTCCAGTGTGATTTTGCGCTCGGCAACGCTTTGATAAATGCATTCGCCCGAAGAGCCGCACACATATACGCCCTTTACGCCTTTTTCAATTAAAAAGCGTGTAAGCGCCTGTGTGCGCTCGGGGCTGATATTGCCTTTTTCGTCATAGCAGGCGTAAAAGGCCGGTATAACGCCCTTGTATTTGTCGTTGTTTTTCATATAACCATTCCTTTCGTTTTGCAAAGAATACAGATTTAAAATTTCACTCGCGCGGGAATACCTGCGCGTTTGGCATTTGACAAACCGGCGGCCAATTTGCCTTGCCGCCGAGCAGGTATTTCTTAAGGATGAAAACAAGGTTTTCATCCTTGCCTGCCCATACAATTCGGTTTCCACCAGCGCGGGAATACCTGCGCGTTTGGCATTTGCCAAACCGGCGGCCAATTTGCCTTGCCGCC